>ODAI011133883.1_pt1 | contig 15444 bp, 23 predicted proteins | sample 1539321 | NCBI WGS metagenome assembly ODAI01 (sample SAMN02144231, study PRJEB22623) | gut metagenome | biome: sheep rumen | host: Ovis aries | place: New Zealand
AGCCCGCAAGAGATTATTGCGTTCATGTCCCAATTTTTCACAACTCACTCCTCCTTTACGGGCAAGTCCATTATTTTTTTGTAGACGGCCGTGATTGTGCCATTGCCGCCAAGGGCATGATAGCTTTGATACATATCCTCAATTGTGTCCTTGGTTGCTGCCGGGCAATACTGATCCTTTATGGCGCTTTCACAGTCCATGATAATCTGCCTGCGCAGAAGGGATCTCATTCCATCACGAAGCGCTTTCTGTTCTGCTTTCTCCCGTTTGATAACGCCTGACAGATACTTGGTGTATGCACCAAGCGCAGCAATCAACAACCCAAACAGCCACTGTATCCAATACTTAATGATAAAATCGACCATTTTCAATCACACCTAAACTTCTGGAATTAAAAAACGGCACATAACGTACCCTTCTTTCTCGTATCTGACTTTTGCCCAATCGCCGCAAATAGCAAGCACATGAACGGTTTGCCCGTTAGCGATGGTATCGATTTTTTCAGACTTTGTTGATGTAGACTTGCGAATGTTCAAAGGTTTATTGTTCCCGGTTTCCACTTTGGCATCGTGATGGGCCTCAACTGGCGCTGTTTCAGCTTCCGTATAATTCAGCCCCGGAACCAATCCGTAATGCGTCCACCCATCATCAAGCCTGGTTGCCACAACGCCATATTGAGCACCTTTGGCCTCGATCGTGACGTTATCCCCGATGTAGATCCCTACATGGTGATAATCGTCACAGTTCCGCAGCTTAAAAACGAGAGTGCCGGGAAGCAGATCATCTTTCGGTAAAGATCCTTTGATCTTACATGCTCTGTACTGGGAGTTTGATCCATGTGCCAGAGAGATGCCAAGGATCTCACACAGCGCCTTGACAAGCCCGGAGCAGTCGTAAACCGTTTTATCGATCCACTTATCTCCGTACCGCACTGAGTTGGCATAGTCTGCATACTTGGAAGGATCTGCCGTATATTTACGACAGATTTCTTTCTGTGCTTCCGATGTCCAGATCTGACCAGATGTGCCGAATATATATCCACAACGCTTTTGGTATGTTTCGTTCGCCATTCGTGCTAACACATAACATGATCCAGCCATGGGAAACACCCCCTTACACCTAGAATGTATCGCAAATTCACAATTGCGTCAATGATAAATATTCATAATTTTTTGTATATGTTAAGAAGTGCATAAAAAATATTTTGTGCAAACTCTTAAAAGTGCTTGACTTTGTTCAAACTCTAGTGTATTATTCTCACTGTAAGCTAGGTGCTGATAGAAAGGATGGAGGATCTTATGAATGAAGTTATGAAGAATGCTTGGCAGATCGTTAAGGAAGCGATTGCAAAGTTTGGCGGCAATTGCCGTGAATACATGGGTGAAGCCCTCCGTATTGCATGGGCAGAATTTAAGGCCAAAAAGGCACATAAGGATGTCATGGATCAGATCAGCGACCTGGAAGCAATGGGCTTTAAGCGCTGGCAGAAGAATGGCATGGATCGTCTGTATGTGGATGCTCGCCGCATCGGACTGGAAGTCAGCTACTACAAAACCGGGAATGTCTCTAGCGCAAGCTTTGATGGATACTCCATCAGCAATTCCGAGGCCAGAAGAATGCTGGGAGCCAAAACATACATCGACTTGGTAAAGCGTCAGATCGTGTCAGACAATCGTGATCTCGCTGTCAAAGTTGCTGAAATTTGTGGTGTAGCACATGAGGGCTATGAGCCAAGATTTGCTTTCTGATTTTTTGATATTATGGCCTAGCTGGGAGCCATCAATTTCAGCCAGAAAAGGAGGATCATATGAAAAAGATCATCAATGGTAAAATGTACGACACTGAGACCGCTACCGCTGTAAAGAATGACATGGGTGGAGAAGGTTTTGGTCGGTATGACGAAACACTCTACCGAAAAAAGACAGGTGAATATTTCTTGTATGGAGAAGGTGGCCCCCGTACCAGGTATGCACACAGTGCAGGTCAGAATGCATGGTCAGGCGGAGAGAAGTGCATCCCCCTTACCTACGATGAGGCCCGGGAATGGGCGGAGCACACCATGGATGCTGACGAGTACGAAAAGGAATTCGGGCCAGTATCTGAAAGTGATGATAGAGTATCTGTGCATCTCTCGCTGAGTGATGGAGATGCTGCCAAGCTGAAAAGACTGGCTCAGATAGCTGGCGTATCTGTCAGTGCATATGTGTCTCAGCTAATCCAGGGAAAAGACCAGTAAGAAAAGGAGAGGGTTTATTCCTCTCCTTTTCTTGCGTTGCAACGTTGTTGTTAGTTGTTGTTAGTTGTTGTTAGTTGTGTCAACGTTGTTGCAAGTTGTTGCAAGTTGTTGTAAGTTGTTGGAATGTTGTTGGAAAGTTATGGTGATGGGACTGCACTCGTACGCTTCAGGTGGCAGGTTGCCCCGGTATGATCACTCCCGGCCCATCTTCCATAAAGAATATTAAGTGGCCTGCCCATTTGTCACCTGGCAAGTGAGCCGTTCAAAGATACGGTAAAAATGCGGGTCAGGATTTGCACCTGACATGAATTGTCCTTGCGACTTTCTCCTCGTTCAATTCGTAACAAAAATCCAGTCGGGGTTGTGTCTACCTATTCCACCACCGCAAAAACATTGTACCACATCGGAATATATCCGCACAAGTAAAAGCGGTTCTGACAAAGTTACCTCAAAGTTTCTTTTTGGGGTTATTTAAGTCATTTACGATCTTCTAAATTTTTTCTGATTCTTTCGATCTCTATAGCGATACACGCAGAAGCACAACATATAACCAGCGAATCAAACAAAGCAAGTGCTATAAATACGTCCATAATTAAACTCCTACTTTAATTCAAAAGTCATCGTCACTGGAATGCCACCATTCTTTGAAATCCCAATGCCAACAAACCGCTATATGGATGAGCCATGCGATAATCATAAGCACAGGAACCGCTATTGCTACTATCATAATTAAGCTCCTATTTATGACTCAAACTTTTTTATTGTGCCATTTTATACTATCTCCATTTATACATGCCACATTTTACACAGCGATATTCGTTGCGCTTGTCATTGTGGGCGTTGATCTCATCGCCGTAAAGCGTCCTGATATATTCGTACTCATGACGGCAGAAAATCATTTTTATAATCTCCATAACACTCATAACACTCCTTTTAATCGTGCCATTTTTACTTACACAACCCTATAATGCCACCACCGAAACCCTCAAGTGTTATATTACTCAGCGTCTTCTTCCGTTTCCGGCTTTTCCTCAGACGGGAAAAGCTTATCCAACTCATCGTAGAAATAGTTCTTTGCCGTTTCAGACAGCCAACCGTACCGTGCATTGTCTTCAATCAGCGTAATGGCGTAGTCCTCAGTGTATTCTCCTCTGCGGATACAATTAAGAAATGCATTGATAACTCTAGATTCACGCTTTGTCATAACAATCAACCTCCAATATTTTCAAGTATAAGTGCTTGCAGTTCCGTGATTTTTTTGTCGATGTACATTTTTGTGTCAGCCTGATACGTTACATCAGCGCTTCCTGTGTCTGCCCAGACATTATTGATGCCCAGTAAAGTCCTGATCTCAGTCGGGGTAAGGGTGATCTCCTGCGGATTGGCAAGCGGATAAACCACTTTAATGCCTGTGACGGCCGATACAAAGTCATCTACCGTGGCGTAGCTTGTATCCTTAACCAACAGATTACCGAAAGTCGAAACACCAATTATATCGTCATACACAGAAGAGGGACTCGTATTGTCGCTTGCGCTTGGCTTGTACATTTCACAAATTAATCCAGCTAATATTTCTGTATTTGCGGATGCACGTTTAACGATGGGTGCTAACTGCCCTGTCTTAAATCGTGCGGTGGTATCAATTGTCCACGCCAAACTTCCTAAGTCTGACATTGCCCTATCCACCACCAGGTTGCCAGTCACCACATCCAGCGTACCGCCGTAGACCGTGCCAGCTTCTGTCGGGAAAGTGACTTCATATGTCTGGCCTTGGTAGGGTTCGTAATCGGTGACGGTGGAACCAACTTCAAGTTGCACATCCGTGATTGTAATTGTAGCGTCTTCATTGTCTTGTGCCGATATAAAACTATATAAATAGCCTATAGGTACCGTTGTCAGCGTGAATGTCGTTTGAAAAAGACCTGTTTGCCCTGCGGGAACGCTTATTATAGCAAGAGTTATATAGTCTGTTGAATTTCGGTTTCTCAACGAAAACGTTACAGACTTTTTTGTCGTATTTTTTTCGACTCTTAGAGACAACGTAAAACTCCCAGGGCATGGGATATTGAGTTGCATTCCTATTGTTCGTGAGCCATTACGGGCTAACGTAAAATCAGCAACGTTAATCAGATTCTTCCCCGTCCTCGCCACCTTCACCCCCGTCCAGCCTGTGATCGGACGCACATTATCCGGGGACGGATCGCCACTCCCCTCCTGCACAGGCTCAATGTGTGCCACCAGTGATTTTATAGGTCTGTCTTCTGCACCATCATCAAAAGATGCTATTGCGCCGGATGCAGTTTCAATGATGGCAGGTGCCGCGCCTTTTGTCTCGATCGCGGTGATCTGTTCGGCGCCCTTGTCAGCCACAGCCTGTACTTGTTCTGTTCCCTTATCAGCCACAGCCTGTACCTGTGTTTCTCCTTCGGTCTGTACCGCCTCTACCGCTATGTCTTTGGCAGAGTTCACAGCCTGTACACCAGTGGTCTGAGCCGCACCAACCGCAGAAACGGCATTCGTTTTGGCTGTGTCTACAGTTTCCACAGCACCAGTCTGAGCATTGGAAACAGCAGTCAGAGCCGATTCCTTGGCATCGGTAACAGCACCCACAGCACCATCCTCAGTGTCGGATATCCGCTGGATAATCCTGTCTCCCTCCGTCTCCAGACGCTGAGTCTGTTCGGTTCCCTTGTCCACGATGCCAATAATGGCCTGTTCGTATCGCACCTCAAAGTCATCAGCAGTATGCTCCGCTTTGTCTGCCGCAGTCTCTGCCCGTGTAGCAGACTCTCTAGCCGCAGTCATGGCCTCTTCTGCGCTCTCAGCGTACACGCCAGACTTTGACATCTTTTCTGACCATTCTTCGTAAGACCATGTGCCTCCAGCTTTTCTGTAAGCTGAGTAAGCTGTCAAACCCTTGCCGACACTGATCTCTTTTACCGTACTAGCCATAACGCATAACCCCTTTCTCAATACGATATCCGTGCCACAAGTTCGCCGTCAGGATCCTTGGCATCCAGTGCAAAGGAAAGCGTATCCTGTAGGCCGTCTGAAATGTACAACCGCATTTCCCCTTCCGGGCTTGTATCATCATCCATTTCAAGCCAGAAGATACCGTGCTGTTCCGCATTGATCAGCGCCATCTCCGCATAGTGCTTTGCCATCTCTTCGCTGTGCTCTGCGCTTACAGCCGCTTCTTTGGCTTCCACAGCCGATACATTCAGCGCATCAATCGCTTGGGCAATGACATCCCTTTCCACGGGCTGGATGTAATCTTCCGGTTTCGGTCGCGCTATCACGGTAATAGTAGCGTTGTATTCAGTCTCGCCATCTGTGGACGCATCATGGAGATACACCCAGAAGTAGATCGGAAGCCCGGTGAGGAGAAACTTGTCCGGGATCGCCACCTGCGAAGCATTTCCCATAATCGTGATCGATGTGCCTACATCGTTGTGATTTGAAAAATGCACTTCGAAATTTTCGGGAAGATCTATGTTATTAAAGCGCAGGATCTGCCCATAGTCATACTGGTACAGATCACCAGAAAGCGCGATGCTTCTTCCGGTGAAATAGGCATCCAGTATGCTTCCCTCTGGTCTTACCATACCACCATCACCCCTTTTACAGTCTATTCGTATACGCCGTTTTGATTGTACTCAGAACGGAGTTATACATCGTTTTTTTGATCGTCCCAATGTTCACGGATGTAAGTGTTCCGGTCAGCGAGTTATAAACAGTCTTTGTGATTTTCTGCTTTTTTGATCCATCTGTAAGCATAACCATGTCGCATGTACGCAGGTCCGCATTTGGCATCTGGAGCGTGATCGACATGTTTTCCCACACATCTACGCCCAGAGTGTGATTCGTGTAATAGTCCAGCAAGGCGTTATTGAGTTGTGTGCTTGTCGGCTTTGTCGATCCGATAGCCTCAGAAAGATCAATCAGCCGTACACGAGGCATCAGGTATGGAGTAAGTCCTTCCGGGTCATATACGTCCTTGGCATGGTTTACGCCAATCACGAAATCCTCTGTGCCGTCTTCCTTCTGTCCAGCCCAGTACGGCAGATCATGAGTAGATACACTCGTCAGATCAGAAGATATTTCACACTCGGACACATTCAGTATGTCACTTATCATATACATACTGTTATCATTGGTGCCGTTAAGCGACTCTGGATAGTAATTTACGACAAGATTCCTAAAAAAGAAATCTCCACCGATCTTGTCAACGATTGATCCTTTTGAACCGTACATACAGTCAGCAAACGGCTTCGGGAAATACACCTCACCCATAGCTGGCAGGGTAGCCAGTGTACCATCGCTTTTCCTTTTCATGTTGAAAGTAAATGGACATATGTCAACTCCGTTAACCTTTCCAACCTGAGTCCGCATATCGCTCAAATAAGTACCAACAGTAACCCCAGACGCATGCGCTGACATCTGCTTTACATACATTGTATAAGCGCTCATGCACAGGTGCTGTGCATTTACGGTTATGGTTTTCCGCGTGCGCTTTATCTTGATGATTTCAAAAGGCTCGTAATCGTCCCAAGAACGGTTTTTATTGCCTCGCTGTTTTCCGCAATACGCAACAATAATTCTCCCAAGTGTTATTTCATCAGCCAAATTGGCATCTGTTGGATACTTTAATTCCAGGTCAAAGCGCCCGTGCCGCTCTTCCGTTACGGTACATGATATGGTGTTGTTAAGAAATCCAATAACACCTTGCGTACTAAAAGTACCCACATCCTGTGCAAAGTCACGAGATCCTGTCTCATACAGGACAGGCATATTTACATTTGCAACCATCATACAATATACCACCTCGGAAGAATGGCACACTGGCCCGGAGTCCCTGTAACGCTAATCTGTATCGTATCGAAAAAAGCACGATTCATGTTTCCTGATATGCCCTTAATGGCGCTTATACCTTCGACTTTTCCCGTGTCAAAATCTATCACGCAAGGAGTTGTAACATTCGCGTTTAACGTCACCATAAGCCCACCGACAGAAACAGTAGATTCACTGGTGCCGCATTTAAGCATCAGGATAGGGGATGCATATGGCAAATCCGTATCGCTACAGCGTATCGTTACGTCATCGTTAAAAAGCGTAGCCGTTTTAATCCCGTTGATAGTGTATCGTCTTGGAGAACAATTGTATTTGAGCGTAAACCCGATTAAATCTGGAGTGCTATCAGATTCTTTTGTACGCACGTGTAAATCGCTAAATCCAGCAAATTGACCTACCATGAAGAAGCTGTCAATTCCCATCGTGTCATCTCTTAACCGAGTATACTTACCAGCGCCGCCATACTGGGCATAATTTTCCATGAGCGCACGAAATCTGCGCCTGATTGCCAAGTCACGCTGTGAACTATTTTGGTTGTTGTAAATCACATTGTAAGTACGAATGACACGATTGTCGGTTAGATCGTCCTGATATATAGACCTGTATCTACCGGGAAGAACAACATCACTGGAGTTGTGAACCGGAAACTCATATAAATCATCAGATGGGAACACATGCCACCCAGACACACCATTTGTGTCAAAAACCGTTCTTAGATTCTGGAGCATGTCATCTGCATGCGTATCCATGCTTGTACCGGATCTCAAATCGTAGTTTTCAATGATTAGTCTCATGCGTATGCACCTGCCCTCAAATTAAGGCCGTATGTAAGCCGCTCTTCCACTAGTCGTGCGATTTCTTCCTCATCCTGTCCCGGCTGAGGATATACGTTGATTGTTATGTTGTTGCTGGCACCTCCGCCAGTCAACTCGCGCAGTTTCTTTTCTGAAAGAACAACTTCACCGCCGCCGCGCTCACCGAAGCCCTTATACCCGGATGCCGTAGGGATGATTGTAGGCTGTGTGAAAAGGATCGGATTGTCATAGGCTTTACCGTACCACTCGACCCACTGAAGATCAAAAGACGGTGCCTGGAGTCCGAAAAACCCGGTATCATACCACGTGACTCTCAGATCGGGCTTTTTAATGTACCTGCGTAAGTCGAAAACGCTCTTGAACCAATCTGCAAGATCCGCAAAGCCTTTCTTGATGTTTTCCCAGATATCTTTACCAAGCTGTACCCAGTCGATTTCACCAATGGCAGAAACAGCTTCAGTAAACTTTTCTTTGAACCAGTCCCCGATCTTCACAAATGGGCTTGTGATGTAATCCAACACGGTTTTACCAAGTGCCAACCAATCAATATCCTCAATTAAAGTTTTAGCATCTCGGAACAGTTGAGCAAACTTCTCAGAGAATTTATCGAATTTTTCCGTGAGTCCTTTATAGATGTTCGCTCCAGCATGTGCCCAGTCAAGCTTGGTGACGAAATCAACAGCATACTGCCATTTTTCCTGTATCCAATTTGCCGCCTCTTGGATACCCTTTTTTAGTGTTTCTACCTTTTCTGGCACTTGCAGGAAGTCGTTCCAAAACCAGTCAACCTTTTTTCTGAAATCTTCGTTGCTGTTATACAGAGAAACGAACATAGCGATAAGCGCACTGATCGCTGTGACAACCGCAAGAATCGGGTTTGCCGCCAAAACGGCATTAAAAGCCGCAAAAAGCCCTGTGGAACCGCTTATAGCTGCATTAAATGTGGCTATGATTCCTTCAATAGCGAGTCCGCCCTTGAAAACCACAAGTCCTACAGCAACTCCGTCCAGAATGGGTTTAATCTTGTCGAGAACATCGTGTACATTATCCAGATCCTCTTTCCTGCCCTGTAAAGCGCCACCAATGGTCTGAAGCACAGTTCCAAATGTGTTTGACAGGAAGTTGTTAAACGCTTCGAAAGCAGGCTGGAGAACCTCTGTAACACGCTTTGAAATCGAATCAATCGCTGGCTTTAATGTATTGTTCCAAAGCTGTTTTAAGTTTTCAAAGGAAAGCCGTACCCAATACAGAGCATTGTCAAAAGCAAATCCGATGTCCGGTGACTGTTCAAACAGTGCATCTTCGATGTATTTGGTAAAACTCTTTACAGCGCTCTTCGTTGCTCCCCAAAGAGATTTGACGATGTCAGGCAAAGACGCACCCAGTTGAACCATCAACTGCATGCCCGTACTGATCAGGCTCGGCAGAAGATCGGATATCAGTCCTGGTAAAGCCTGTATGATAACAGGCACAGCATCCTTTACAAGCTGTGAAACGCCAGATAGTGATTTGGATATGGCAGGAATCAGGTTGGATAAAGCCGCTGTAGCAGTATTCACAAGCGCATCAATTGATTCACCCAGATCCACAGAACCGCCTGACATAGCAACCAATACATTGTCCCATGCCGCTTTAATGGAAGACAGAGAACCTTGAATGGTTGTGGATGCTTCTTCCGCTGTCGTACCTGTGATACCCATTTCCTGTTGTACAACATGAATGGCTTCCACAATATCAGCATAAGAAGACACATCGTACTTAATGCCGCTGATTTCCTGAGCCGTTGCAAGCAGGCGCTCCATTTCTTCCTTGGTGCCGCCGTACCCCAGTTTAAGGTTATCTAACCAATTTTTACCCCCGGTTTCCCAGTATTTACAGGGTTTAGACTATATCTTCAACTTTCTCAAATTTCCAGCCTTGCTTATCATGCGCATCTTCGTTTGTTCTGGTTTTGGGAGAATGTTTTTTGTACACTTTCCCATATACAATTTCTGAATCAGAGCATCCAAAATATTTCGCACATGATTGCCTGGAATCAAAAATGATTGTTCGCCCGTCAATGTGGGTTGCTTTTACCTTTCTCTGCTTATTCTTTATCCTTGAATGATAACCAAATGCAAGGCAATTTTCAGACGGCGTAACCCAACGCAGGTTTTCAACGCTATTGTTGCTTCTATTTCCGTCAATGTGATCTACCCAGCATTTTTCATCATCCGGTTTTTCAATAAAAGCTTCAGCAACAAGCCTATGAACATGTTTTGCAATTATGATTCTTGTATATCCTCCATTTTTACTGAGAACCATAATTTGCCCTGTGCTGTCTTTTCTTACTCTGCCTTTATTGCTTACCGAATATCCAGGAAGGTCTTTAATCTCTTTCCACATTTCCATTACGAACAACCCCTTTCGAAAGTTGGTGCGCACTTCCAGCGTCGTACCAATAGACGCTGTACTCGGTGACAAACCGATAGTCGTTTGACCTTCTATATTGTATCAAAATTTTACATGTTATACAAATAAAGTTTTGATAATATAGCTTGGCACCGGATAACCATGCCGCCCTCAATACGGTTTAGGCTTTCCCGGTTAGCAAAAGCATCTCATGCGACCATTTCCTGCCGCCTTTTTGCTTTCACACCCTTGGTAGGTTCACGCACATTCACAACATAATCACTTATGCTGCGGACATTATGTTTATCGTGAAATTGCCCTTGGAAAATCCAGCATAGGCATTCATGATGCTGTCGATATTCGTGCCCATCTTATTGGCATTATCAGACATATCAATAATGGCACGGTTCGCCAGTTCTGCGGCCTTGTCAAGTGATTCAGCGCTTTTGACGCTTCTCTGATTGGCTTTCTCTGCTTCGGCAACTCTCTGCTTATTGGCCTCTTTCAAGGCTTTTAGCTGATCCTGGTGCCCACGCTTTAACGTCTTCAGTTCTGCATCGCGCTGCTTCTTTAAGTCATCCAGATTCTTGGCTTTGATTTTTCGTGCATAGGCAAGTTCCTGATCCCAGTAAAGCTTTCGTGCATCGTATGAGTCATCAAGAGTGCGCTTTGTGGCTTCCAACTCCTTGTCGAGGGACGCAGTGAGTTCTTCGATATTGGTCTGTGCTCCTCTTCCCGTGCTCTGTATGAGCGCACCAGCAAAGCCAGTCACCGTCTCCATGTACTTGTTGGCAGAGATCCCGGCAGACTCATAAGCACTGTTCGCATAGGCTTTAACCTTATCGGCAGACGTTTCAAAAAGCGTTTCTACACCCCCGACAAGCTGTTCATTCTCTGCATACGAGGACACGCTCGACTGAATCAGCTTCCCGACTGCGATTGTTGCACCACCCAGCGCAGTGACTGCTATCTTGCTGGCAGACGTAAGCGCATTCTTTAACCTTGTGGCAAAGGATTCTGATTCGTCCCCAGCATTTTTCATGGCGTTTTGAAACTTGTTGGTGTGATCTGTGGAATCTCCCATGGCACTTGCCGTGCTTTTTTCTGCAGCCGTCAACTGTCTGGAGACATCACCAGAAAACGCCTGTGCGCTTTTTTCCGCACTCTGTAGCCCTGATTCATACGCTGAAGAGTCAACGCTTATCTTTGCCACTAAGCTTAAAAGAGTCATTATCCCACCACCTTTAATCCTGCGTTTTTAATCACTTCCATCGCAATTTCATCACCCGATTTTTCCGGTTTCTGATTACCCTTAAGCGAGTTATAAAGGTTATCAATCAAGTCGCTGTAAAATGGCGTGTCTTTGTGCAAACGCAGGCTATTCGCTATGTACGTGCGGAAAATGTGTGTTTCAGTATATTCAAGATGAGCGGATACGACATGGTCAATAACGTATCCGCTCCCGTATAACTCCAGCAAATCAAGCCTTATGCTTTCGCAGTATTTGAAATATCTTTGTTCTCCAATCTCACCAACAGTGTAAAAAAATTGATCACGCTTTCAGATGCAAGCAGATCGTTGATCACGGCAAGGTAGAAACTCATGTCGTAATCATCAACGTCTTCCGGGCTTACAAAGGAGCAGAGAGCAAGCATCTCAAGTGTCTCCTTGGGATGCTCTTCAAGCACAGAATCGAGGATCTTGGAAAGATTCTTTCTCCCCTGTTCCTGTAAAAGCTTTTTTCTGTCTTCTTCCGTTGCATCATCCGGGATAGTCGGCAGATTTTTGCGGATGTTCAAGATATCGGTAGCCGTCAGCCATTTGACAGCCGCTTTACGAATCTTGTTTGTCTGTACAAGAAATTCAGAAGGCTTGCAATTCGCCAGAGTTTTCATGAATCTTTACGCTCCTTTTACTGATTCGGTTCGTCAGAACCTTCTTTGACGTACACCTCAAAAGGCACAGTATCCTGATGGGCAATCGAATAATGCCCAGTAAACTCAAAAGAGAAGTTACCCTTCACCTTATCGCCTGTCTGGATCTGGAAGCCACCAGTAGAAAGCGCATTCAGCATATGGATAGCGATATACCCACCGTTGGTGTTGCCATTCTTATCGGAATAGTCACCGATCCACCACAGATCGGAGAAATCAGTGGTAGCCAGATCATTCCGAGGAACAATCTTTGTAGCATCCTGAGAATCCACATCGCCAGAGGCCACAAGCATCTTGGCCAGAGCGGAAGTAATGGAAACAAAAGTTCCACTCATGCTCACGTTCCACTGATCCAGCCGCTTAAACTCAAGCATGTTCTTGGGGGCGTTATCGATATCTTCGGCAAAATCGATGTAGTCAGGCTGTGCGGTAAAGTTAATGCCGCCAGTGGTAGCACCGATAAGATCTGTCGCTTTGATCGTGCCAGAAGCAGGTGTGAATTCCTTCGCCAAAACGCCTGCGTTCAACTGGAGATTCTTAAAAGTATTCTCAGGAACACGAGTAAATTTCATATCTATCACCTCATGAATTGTACACGTTCATTTGGAGTGTTAAGTAAACATATTTCACATCAGGCTCTTCGTCCGTCATGGTTTGAGCAAAAACATCATCCCGATACAGGACCAGCACGCCATTCTCAATCGGTACGCTGTACCCTTCTCCTATGGCATGTCTGATCTCATCCACTTTTGCTAGGACATCGGCATAGGATGTGCTGTGATACCAGAGCCGTGCATACTCCTGTACCGGAGATCTCCAGTCCGGTTTCACGAGCCTGTATGTGATGTAAGGCATCTGTGCACCATCAGGGATGCTTCCTTCCACGTAGGCATCCAGCCCAAAAGAAGACCAGAATTTCTGCAAAGCCTTTGCCGTTTCAATCATGTCAGTTCCCACGCTTCCGCTGTTACCTGTCCAAACTGGAACGTAGCTGCACCCGGAGTTTCCGAATCGCGAATGTTGCTTGTCACACGGAAGATGGCACCGTCTGAAGAGCGTCTGAACACATCGTGATACTGAAGGCGTACTCCTTTATCCACAGTAACCTTGTAGACCTCAGTCACACCCTGTTTCTCTGCCACTCTGGCTTCCAAAGTGTTATCTTTGATCACAGCCGCTCTGAATCTGGCACCATCCACCCAAGTTACCGTAAAGCCTCCGAGGCCGTCTGGAACAGTACGCTTGTCCAGCATAACGCACTCTTCCATCATAGTTTCGAAAAGTCTCACCGTGTGGCCTCCTCACTCACAGATCTTACGCCAGCGTTTTAAGCGATCCTTGAAAATGGTCTGCCATGATATGCTGCCATCAGCCGATGTCCCACCGCTGGAGCGCTTCGTGTACGAGTATCCACCAAAGGACTCAGATGAAAACGGGTTGTACGATGCCTCTTCATACTTTTTGCGCCAGCTGTTTATCTCTTCGCAGAGATCGAGGAAATCCGCTGGCACACCCATATACTGGATGGTTCCATTAAACGTTTCATCCATCAGGATGGCACGTTTCTTCCCATCATCATCGTACACATCGTGTCCAAAGAGTGTGTAAACACCATCATTCAGCGCAGAACCAATGATCCGAAAGCGCTGTCCTTGCAGCAGTCCGGGAAGATCCATTTTGCCATCTTTGATCTCAAAAGATCCAGTATAAACGTCCCTGACAAAATAGTTATGGATGGCATCACATACGGTTTCAAGCATCCTTCTTCACCCGTTTCCGAGCCTTTGGCTTTTCTACAGGATCTTCATCGATCTGCTTGATGACAGGCATACCGAGCCGATTCCGATCCGATGCCAACTCTTCGATTCGGGAATCTGTCACGGTTAAACCGTCCCGAGGATAAGTGTCCCCAGGACGGTACATCCTGTTGTCATCTTGCAGATCATAGAAAGATCGAATGGTCGTATACATCAGGTGCCAGAGATGGTGATGTTGGCGATACCATCCAGATACTCAGCCCACAGAGCCATGCCCATCAAAGCGAAGGCCTCGCCCACAGCCGTGCTATAGTTGCCCTGAGCGTGGAAACCGATCAGGTTTGTCTCACCCTGGACTGTAAAGTTGAGTCCAAGACGGGCAAATTCGGAGTCGGAAGGATCAATGTAGTACAGATCAAGGTTCTCAACAGGAGTAGCCAGCACCTTATTCCGAGCGATCCGAGTAGCAGGAAGCAGGAAAAGCGTGTTGTAGCCGAGGAAATCCTTGACATATGTCAGACCAAGCTGATTCTGCACGGTGATGTCGGCAGTGCCCAGATAATCGTAAGCATCAAGAATATTGGCAAAGCCAACTACGCCAGTGACATCCTTCTGCATGGTCGCAAACTTATTGAGGACTTCGCCCTGTGCCTTGGCAAGCGCAGCCTGCCAAGTGGCAGAAGTCCCCGTGAGCGAGCCAGTATTGAGGAAAGTGTAGAATTTATCCAGAACAACATTCTGGAGTTTGGTCAGGAAAGCATCGTCACTCTTTTCAATGGCGATCTCCGCACCGTACTTCTCCACATCCTCAATCGGCACAGCCTTGGCATACTTTTCAATGGTCAGTGTGCCCTTTGCCGCCTTGGTTACGGAAGACTTGGAATAGGGAATCACCGCGCCAGGAGCAACAGCACCACTCTCCAGAGTCACATCAGCGCTGTAGGAAACCAGCTGTGTGCCGGGAGTCTTACGAATGGGGCGCATGATACCGAGGATCTGGCGGAGTGCTTCCCAATTGTCGGTAAAGCGCGTCACGAAATCGATTTCACGCGCAGTGATATTGTTACCATAGGAATTCGGAAGAGAATCGCGAGGAATGGTCAAAGTTTCGACTTTAGTAGCTGCCATATTAAATAACCCCCTTGGTTACGTGTTTTGGTTCTGCATTGCGTCAGCAAGCGCTTTCTGACGCTCTGCTGTAGTAAGTTTGTACCGTCCGTGTTCGTCCTTGGCATAAATCTCCGCTCTGGACATCGGCTTTTTTTCTCCCTGGTCTTGATGTGTTTACGGGCCTGCACCATCTGTTTTATGCTTGGTTATGTATCGACCAAACTTTTTTTTTATGGGTTCTGCAAGTGCTTCTTCTGCACCAAGCTTGCCATCCATCATTTTCAATCCAGAAATCGTTTTCTTAGACGCAGCCATAACGAGATGGCTGTGTTTGTCGCTAACATGTTGTG
>ODAI010513316.1_pt1 | contig 15443 bp, 11 predicted proteins | sample 1539321 | NCBI WGS metagenome assembly ODAI01 (sample SAMN02144231, study PRJEB22623) | gut metagenome | biome: sheep rumen | host: Ovis aries | place: New Zealand
TCCTCTCTGCCTTATATTGTCTTGAGAGCGAAAAAGGTTCCATAAATATATCCGTCTTATAATCAGAGCCAAATTTTCTTTGATAATTATAACACGAATAGACTATATGTGCAATAATTATGGGGAAATTTCCGTTGAAATAGAAAGACGGCTTAGAGAGCATTCTCCGAGCCGTCATATAGATGTCACCATTCAGTTTTCACAATATTGAGCTGATCCCAATTTGCGTATATCGCATCAATGACTTCCTGTGTAAGCGTAGCTTCATTATCCGCATCAGCAATCAGACTCGGTCTGCGCCATACATAAGAATAGGATGCGTTCTCGTCAAGGTGAAGATAGTAAACTATTCCGTCAGGAGAAGTCAGCTTATGTGTAGGGAGCCCGTCACAGCTGATCGGTATGTATTCCAGTGAATCCAGTCTGTTGAATATCTCTGATTTATCAGCAACAATAGGTGCGACTGTTGTAGTCTCGGTTGTTACGGGCGTTGTTTCTTCCGCAGATGTAGACGGGACGCTTTCTGTAACATTCGGTGCGGCGGACAGCTTTATCTCATTAGCCACGCCGAATTGCGACAGCATTTTCAGTGTCAGCTCATATCTGTCATTGCCTGTGCCGCAACCTACAACAGCAGAAAGATAGGTCTTTCCATTTCTCTCAAAGGCGGCAATGAGACAGTTTCCTGCACTTGCGGTAGTGCCTGTCTTAATGCCGACAGCATCAGCACAGTAATAGGCGCTGTTTGGATTCAGCAGAGCGTTGGTGTTCGTCCATGTGATATTTTCGCCCGACACAAAGTATACCTTTTTCTGATAAGTGCCTGTTATCGTCTTTATCTCAGGTATCGAAAATGCGTGATTCGCCAATATGAGCAGATCGGAAACCGTTGTATACTGGCTTGCATCGTCCCAGCCTTCGGGAGTCGTGAAGTGACTGTCTTTCATACCGATAGAGCTTGCGTAGCTGTTCATCAGCTCTGAGAAGTATGCGACTGCCTGGGCATCCGTCATTGCTGTATCAGGCTTTACAGCTCTTGCTGTTGTTACCGCTACGGTATAAGCTGCATCGTTGCCCGAAGCCATGAGCATACCCGTGAGCAGATCGTATAATTTCAGCTTGTGTCCCGGTCGGATAAGGCATAAACTGGAACCCGATCTCACAAGACTCTGTTCCGAGCCTACGGTAACTACCGTATCAGGACTCAGATAATGCAGAGCGACCGAGGCGGTCAGCAGCTTTGTCAGGCTGGCAGGAGCGATATGCTCATTGATGTTATCGTAATAAAGCAGTTCGCCATCGTCCGCACAGGCAAAAGCCGCTGCTTTGCAAGCAGGAGAAGTGATATGTACGGCTTCACTTGCATATATCAGCTCCCGTTTCATCAGACACAGGTCAAACACATCGAGCTTGTTGTCTTTGCAAAGATCGGCTGCCTGCCAGTTTTCAAGGTGCGTATCAGGAACGGCAAGAAGCCATTTCTGCAACAGTACCACATCAGCTACATCAAATACTCCATCGGCATTCACATCGCCCTTGATGCTGAATCCCTCAGCGTTTACAGGCAATGCAGAGAGCATCGCAGAACCGACCGACACAGCGAGCAGTGCGGATATTATTTTTCTCTTTATCATTTATCTTCTCCTGTTCTCATATTTCAAGAGATATTATCAGATCCATTATTTCGTATATATCTGCTGATCTGTCAAAAACCGCAACATAGGCTAATCCGCTGTCGCCGTCAGGGTAATAGCCTATCGTTATCTTCTCGTCATTAATGAACGTTTCATCTTGAAATATTCTGTCACGGTAATCATACTGTAACGGACCATAAGTTGCTCTTGAATCCGGTGTTTTATCCTGATCAATAACAGCGATAGTACCATTTATAAATTTATAGGCAATATCGTAACAGAACGCTTTATCTGAATCAATATCCCCGTTCTGACTTACTATTCCTATCGTGTAGCCAAGAAAATCACTTCTTGTACATTCCGAGACAGCGTGACCGAATCTCTCTTTAGCTTCTTCATAACTGACATCAAGATCAGTATGAACAGCATATGGGAGATCATCAAAATCTGTGGGTTCTTCTGTCGGAGGCTGAACAGGAGGTAAAGTAGTGGTCACAGTTTCGGCAGGCTGTGAAGTCTGAACTTTTTGTGAGCCCTGAACAGGTAATTCTGTCTGAGCGGCAGTTTGTGTTGTATGGTTTTCCGTAGTCGATGAAGATTTGCTTTCATTGGATCTACTCGTATTTTTCGGTGATACAGTCTGCTGTTCACTGCTGTCTTCTGCAATGTGAGTATCAGAAATATGTTCATCTGCCTGTGTGGTTGAAACTGTAGCATTTTGATTATATGTCGTTGTTGCTATAGATTCATTGTCACTGCTTGTAGCGGCAGGAATGCCCTGATGTTTGGGATTTCCATCATTTTTATGAGAATTATCCTGCTCGATGACTGAATGATCTGCAAGCAAGTCCGAGAGCTTATGGGCATTGTAAAAAGCAACAGAACCAACCGTGATCACAGCAGCGGCAGCGAAGGAACCGAATACACAGATATTTCTCTTAGGTGTTACACGGCTATCCTTCTGCTTTACATCAGACATAGCACCTCTGATAAGGTCGTCGTCGATCTTTCCCATTATTTCAAGAAATCTCAGTTCATTCATAATCATACCCTTCTTTCTGTAAAAAGGCTTTTAGTTTTTTTCTTGTCCGAAAAAGATATGTGGCAACGGTTTTCTCCTTCATACCGTAAAGCTCTGCGATCTGAGATAATGAATCCCCAAACCAATAGCGCCTGATAAACACATTTCGATGCTTTTCGTCCTGGCTTCGCAGGAAACGGCTGAACGCATCGGCAAGTACATCATCGGATACACTCTTGTCATCGTCCGAGGGGACTGTTTCAGCGATCTCATCTATCGGAACGGTGAATTGCGGATTTCTCTTTTCAGCAGAGTTATATTTCAGCCTGTTGATTGCGATATTACGCACAATACGGCACAGGTATGATCTGAAATCGTTCGGATCGTCAGGCGGTATGTTATTCCAGATCTCATAATAGGCAGAATTTACACATTCGTCTATATCTTCACGCTGAGAAAGGATATTACCGGCCACATAGCAGCACAGCTTATCATACTTTCGCTTCATTTCAGCGATCGCCTGTTCATTTCTTTCACGGAACAACTCAATAATTGATGCATCATCCATTGGATATGCCTCCTTCCGTGAGGAGTAGAGGTCCTCTACTTATATAGTCAGTTTTTTACTCATATATATTTCACCTCTGAAAAAATAATGATGTAAAAATCAAGACACAGCCTTATCATTTATATTTTTTATTCTAATAACTTGATATAAAAAAGACGATGTTTACTTATTGTAAGCATCGTCTTTTCATATTCAGATCAACTTAACGATTCCAATAATTCTTTTCCATCCACGGAACCATTCCGGCATAGGATATTTCAACATCATTTCCGGCCTCACCATAGAATTTGAGGATTATTGTAGCATCAGAGCCGTCGATAACTCCGTTTCTGTCTACATCTCCGGCTGCGACCTGTTCAGGTGTAAAGCTCTCGCCTTTACCGGCCAGTATATTGCCGAACTCCCGGAGGACTATTGTTGCATCTGTTCCGTCAACTGCTCCGTCATCGTTCAGATCACCAAGTGTGTATTTCAGATTGCCCTTGTCGGACTTACTGATATCAGTTATTTCTATTTTTGTTGCTGTATAGCCTGTATCACTGATCTCATTGAATGATTTTACGGCTTCTTCTGCTATCTGTTCAGTTTTTTCAGCAAACTGCTCAGGATCTCCGATAGCCTTCAGTGCCTTTTCAAAGGAAGATGTAAGATAGCTTCTGATAGCATTGATGATACTGCTGTCAGCGCTGTCAGTCTCATCCAGTTTTTTGGGTCCCTCAACTTCAACTTCTGCTTTTATATTATAGCCTGACGATTCTTCAGGAATATAATAAAGCGGTGAGTCTTCATCGTTTTCATAGCTGAGAGTACTCTTGTATTTATCCGGGAGAGTTGTAGTTGTGGTCGCTTCGGAAGAAGTTGTTGTAGTAGTTGTCTTGGATGTTGTTGTAGTTGCTTTGGAAGTTGTTGTGGTTGTAGCCTTAGATGTAGTTGTAGTGGTCGTACTTGTAGTAGTTGTTGTGGTGGTGGTAGTAGTGGTAGTTGTCACATTTTCGTTTATTGCCTCGAAGGTAAAACCTTTTTCCTCGGCATAAGCCTGAGCTGTTGACCCCTCATAGCCACGAATAACACCGTCATAGTTAGTTAGGCCATATTCCAAACCATTAATCTCATTATAAATAAAAGAGTCATCGAGCTCACAGTCAGGATTCATAATAGTCATAGAATTGAGGTTAGTGCACTCAGAGAACGAACCAAAACCGATATGGGTAATATTTTCCGGTATAACGACATCTGTCAGAGAATTACAGCCTTCAAATACAAAACTTCCGATCTCAGTCATTCCTTTCGGAAATGTCAGAGTATCGAATTTAAGTTCTTTACAGTATTTAAAAGCTTCGTCACCCATCTCTGTTAGCTGAGCTGGAATATTTACTTTTTCAAGCTTAGAGCACGAAAAAAAAGCAGAGCCTCCTATTCTTGAAACAGTATCCGGCAGAGTTGCCTTTTCAAGGCTTATACAGCCAAAGAAAGCGGAGTCTCCGATACTTGTAACAGAATCCGGAATCTCGATCTCCTTAAGGCAATTGCATTCATAAAAAGCGAAGTTTCCTATGCTTTTAACATTAGAAGGCAGCTTGATATATTCAAGATCATTGCAATTATAGAAAGTTGCCTCTTTTATTTCAGTAAGCGAGTCGGGAAGAATTATACTCTTCATATTAAAACAATAGGCGAAAGCATCATCACCAATTGTAGTGACAGAATCCGGTATTGCTATGCTCTCAAAGCGAGCGCTGTGAAAAGCGTAGTCTGCAATTTTTTTTACTGTGTCAGGAACAATATATTCAGTGAATGTTTTTTCATATGGGAAGCTTATAAGTTCAGTTTTATCCTTATTGAACAGAACTCCGTCAACCGAAGAGAATTCAGTATTATTCTCATCAACTGTTATTCCATTTGAAACACCACCTATAGGAACACAGATTTTTTTGACTGAAGCAGGTATCTTTAATGTATTTACACCGTTTATAGCACCTGAGTTTATGGTATGAACAGTATCAGGTATCACTACATCACCTTCAGCCGTACGTGCATCCAGAAGTATTCCGTTTACTATAAAAAGAGGATCAGATTTAACTTGTTCATCGAACCACGGGGTGCTGTCGAATGCTAATTCACCAATACTTGTAACAGAATCAGGAATATTGACAGTTTCAAGGCTTTTGCAAAAATTGAAAGCTGAAAATCCGATACTTGTAACAGAATCCGGGATATTTATCTCCTTGAGAGATCCACAACTATCAAATGCATTATCTCCTATTTTGGTGAGTGTCTGAGGAAGCTTAACTTCCGATGCCTTTGCTTTATTAAACAAATAATCACCAATAGAAGTTACGCCTTCCTCAACAATTATTTTTGTGAAATCAACATTAAACAGTGGACTGACAAAATTATCAACCAGATATGGCGAATCATAATCATAAGTATCACCTTCACCACTGAGAACGAGAGTTCCGTTATCATACAGAGTATAGCTTACATTGTCGCCAACCATACCTGTCTTTATGGTCTCAGGCTCAACCGGTACCGTTGTTGTAGTAGTTGTGATAGGCGTTGTTGTAGTGGTAGTTGTTGTTTCAATAATCACTGGAGCGGTACCCTCCATAGCAATATATCCGTCGGCTTGGCTGCTGATTTTTTCAAGAGCCGGACATAAGTCCACATCATCGCTGTCAGGTTCAAAAAGCCTTGTCTTACCGTTGAAAATGCCATTTGTAAATGCATAAGCCTGCATTAGCTTACCGCTGCCATCATTTTTTGAATTAGTAAAGTAATCCGGACCCAAATTGTCATTGCAGTATGAAATATCGAATGCATAGTAGCTGCCGCTCTCTGCATCCTCAGGTATCTGAACATCAAATGTCCACATTACACCGTCTTTGCCTTGATTGCCTGCACCGGCAGTTCCAACAATAAAACTATTCATTTTTACCATGTCATCAGTTTCATTTACCAGAATATCATGAGTAAAATCTCTTTGGTTAATCAGTTTATAAAGATTGTCAATAGCGCTGCCCTTTGTACATAACTCACGCTCATCTTTATCGATTATTTTAAGCCGTTGATCATAGTAAATATGGAATTGCGTAGTGCAGTACTTATCCTCAGCACCTGAAACATTGATGCTGCAGGTGACTGTCTTGCCTGCCATTTCTTCAGCATCAAAAACCTTGCCGTATTTTTCCCCGTCAATTGTCAGGAAAATCTCCGGCTTGACCTCTGAGGCTTCTATCTGCTCTTCTGTAAAATCGCAGACATAGTCATCTGCAAAGACCTCCGGCAGACTTGCTGTTATGCTTCCCGCTGCAAGACTTGCAGACAGAAGCATCGATAATCCCCTTTTCATTCCCATTCCTCCTAAAGATATTTTATATTCATATTATACCATATAAGCGAAGCGCATATGGTATAATTGCCCGATTGCAGGGAGCAAATCTGTGATTTGCGTATCTGCAAGGGCCTTCAGATCAAGTATAATGAATGCTCATGCATTCATTATACCATATAATTATCAAATGTCAATAAAAGGATATATTACTATTCTGTTAATAAAACAGCTGAATTCATCTATTTCAGGCGTTTTAGACATATGACCAGCAGCCTCTTCCTCTGCATACACATCTTTAAGTCCAAAACAAAAAAGACCCGATACTATTATCGGGTCAGAACTGAAGATGAATGCACTTTTAGTCAGATAGTCAAACATTAATATGCGACGACAGTGCCACCGGTTCTTTTCGTGCTTTCATATAAATTTATTCAAACGGGTCTATCTGTTCGCCTTCCAGAGGGTCAATAGGTGCATTTCCCTGTTCAGTTGTTTCTGCAGAAGGTGTTGTATTATCAGCCTTATCTTCGCCGGATTCGGACTCATTATCGGCAGTTGTCTGCAAAGTCTCTGCCGGGTCAAGCTCAAATTCACTTGTGTCCTCATTGAGGGAATAAGCGGCTGTACTCTCTGTGCCGGTAATGCTTTCCTGTGAAGCAGAAGTATCTTCAATCGCAATGTTATTGTCTGTCACATCGGAAGAAGAGCTGTTCCCATTGCAGCCTGTCAGCATTACACCGGCTGCCATAATTATAAATAAACGTTTCATTTTATTCACCTTTATATTATGAAGAAACACCTTCCAAATATATTAAGGAAAGGTGCTTCTTCACGGTTGTTTCATAACAATGTGATCTTATGCAAACGGATCATACTCTTCGCCTTCATTACTTGTTGTAATAATATCCTCAGCATCGAAAGAAACGATCTCTATGATAGGATTCTCGTATTTTTCCATTGTGTTCACCTCCCTTCAAGGTTACGTTCATAATTAATTAAAGTAGGCAATTGCAGCTTGATTATACAGATAAAGTGCTTTTGCCAGGTTCTTCTTATTGTTGTCACTGTCTTTTGAAAGACTTCTTGCATATGTAAGAACGCTTGCATTTACATTATAAGAAACTGAAGAACCCTTAACTGTGAAGTTATGGACTTCCATAAGATTTTTGGCTGCAATATTAGCTACTTCGAGGTAATAACCTGTGGCATTTTTCTGAAGAGAAGCTTTTTTCCCGTCGATATAGTAGGTATAGCTGTTCGGGTCTGCCGATGGATCGTATTTGTAATAGAGTCTGAATGAGTTATCAGCTTCAAATACAACAGTCATTGTAACTCCGCTTATACCTGTGGGCTTAGTGCCGGATTGAGTAGCCTTATACTGATCGAATATACTTGCAGCAACAGATGTTACATCGCTGCTCACAGTTGCTCCGTCTGTGTTATAATTGAAGTAAAGTCTTGTAGCTGCACCGTAATCAAGTGTAGCATTTGCAAGTTTCACCATCTTGCTGTTTGTGCTTGAAGAAGCAATGCCGCTCATGTACTTTGCAACAGAATAATCAAATCCGCTTTCAGTAAGGTCAGCGCCCTTTGAGGACATAATATGATACGGCACTCCGTTTCCGTTGTAGAGCTTGAAATTGATATTATCATTCATCTGTTTTGCGTAAACAGAGCAGGTGAACTTGCTGCGTCCCTTAGAATCAACAGTTGTATCAGATACAAGCTGACGCTTTGTTACGCCGCCTATGGTGTATTCAGCATAAGCGCCGGGGTCATTCTTGATATTGTCGCCGAGAGTGATATAGTAGTTCAGACCAAGTGTTCCGCCGAAGGTAACAGAAACTGTATTTATAACAGCGGGCATCCGGTCATCGATCTCAGTCCAGATATCCTCGCTGTAAAATGGCTCCTCCTGACCTTCCAGTCTTATGCTGAGGGTATGCTTACTGGAGGATGCAAGGTCTGTATACACATTATACCCATTAGTGTATTTAGTATATTCTCCGCCGTCAAAGCTGAATTCGTAGCTGTCTGCATTTACACCGTCCATAAAATATGCATAATCGTCATTAATGAACGACGGAAGTTCCACTTTGATATAATTCTCCCAAATGGCATCAGCCGCTGTGGAAATGGAATCAGACCATGTGGAAATTGTGAGAGAAGGAATCCTGTTTATTTTAAGCTGATTGTTGGTTGTGGCTAAGACTGTAACAGCATCCTCTGGAACATCCATAAGAACTGATTGTTCATTTGATGTTAACTCAGCCGTATAATTCAGAGCGTTGACGTTATCTCTTAAAACAGCATAAACATCAACTGAACCGTCCTCATTTTGGTTTGCGAAAGCAGTCTTTAAAAGACTGTAATTCTCCAAGTCCCCATATTTGTTCACAAAAAAGTAGTTGATTTTTGCAAGGTGGTACATATCGGGAGTTGTAAGTGATACATTAGCTTTGGGGACATATCTTATTTTGAACACATAAGCTCCGCCGAACCGGAACTTCTCGCCGTTCTCGAGGAAGCGGCCGTTATCGACATCATACCAGCCTGTGTTCTCCTCGTCGATAGAATAGTTATAATTTGAATGATGCACTCCTTCGGAACCTATGGTGTTATCGACAGTGTTGCCGGGATATGGCTTGCCTGCTAAATAAATCGTTTCATAATAATAGTTGTTGTTTATACCGGGCAATGCAACATCGAAAAACTTATAGCCCTTCATGCTGATGAACTGCTCATAGCGGGCAGGCTTGGGGATAACAGCATACTCGCCGTCGCCGGAAACTTTGAATCCGTTCTTGCCTACGGCTGTCCAGCCGTATTCGTTGGGGAGATTCATATTCTCTGTCACTTCAAAGTTTTTTCCGAAGTAGAGGATGACCAGAGAATCCAGACCGGAGAACATCTGATCCGATCTGACATTCTCGCCAAGTGAGAAATTATTTATCCTCAGGCTTTCAAGACTTGAACAGTCCTTGAACATATTAAAACAAGAGGTGACTTTAGGTGTTCTCCATGCATCGGGAGCAGAGCTGCCGGAAGAGCCGTCAGGTCCGAGTTCCAGATGAGTCAGTGAGGAACAGCCGTTGAACATATTCTGCACATAGAGCAGATTGTCGGTATTCCAGTTTGCGATATCCACATCATACAGCGATGTACACCTCGTGAACATACCTGCAGCAGACTGGAGATTATTTGTTTTCCATGCTGAGCCGTAAAAGGTTTTCAGGTTGGTGCAGCCAGAGAACATATTAGCCGTATGAGTAGTACTGCTTGTATTCCAGTTTCCGATTTTATTGACACTTTCAAGGCTTGTGCAATTTCTGAACATGCTTCCAAAGTTCTTGACCTTGCTTGTGTCCCACTGGTCTATCTCAATTGTTTTGAGCCTGCCGCAGTTCATGAACAAATATCCGAATGTTGTGACATTGCTTGTGTCAACATTATTGAGCTTAACATCTTCAAGGATCTTGAAGTCCTGGAACATATAGGAGCAGTTTTCCGGGAATACCGTGCCGTCCGCAGCACTGATATAGCGCACCCATTGTTTCTGAGCATCGGTGAGACCGGTTATATCATCAAGATTTACATTGCCGTGGAGATACATATCCTCTGTATACTTGTTTACAATAAAGCTGTCGGTTGACCATGTCCATGCAGAACGTCTGAGGAATGTGGTCTTTCCTGTTACGGCAGGGAAATTTGCATTACCATATTCACCTGTTACATTAGTACAGGTAGGGTCATCGCTTTTCATCCAGCCTGTAAGGTCATTGAAGTCCTCATAATCAATGGGGGCATTACTTATACCGACCAGTGTTAGATACTCTGACCTGTCCAGGTTCTGGTCAAAAGTCAGCATATAGAGGTTATCGCAGCCTTTCAACATTTCATTACCTGAGAATTTTGTCATTCCGCTGATATCAAGTGCGCTAAGATATGTACAGCCGTAGAACATATAGCCCATGCTTGTTTGTGAGGTAGTTTTGAAATTGCTCAGGTCAAGGCTCTCAAGAGATGAACAATTTCCAAACATATAACTCATAGTAATGACATTAGCTGTATCAAAAGAGCTGAGGTCAACAGATTTTAGGGAAGAACAGCTTTCAAACATATTATCCATTCTTGTAACTTTGCTCGTGCTTATGCCGTTAAAGTACACATATGTCAGGTCAGAACAGCCGTAAAACATACTGAACATAGTGGTTGCATTTTTGAGTGTCGAGTTTCCTATCTTTATTGACTTAGCCTTTGAGTCTTGGAAATAACTTTCCAGACTAATAACATTGCTGAAATCTCCAAGAGTAAGGTCATACTCCTCTGCGACCCAATTCCTGAACAGCCAATCACTTTCGGGAAAAACAGCACTTGATGTTGAGACAACTTTTTTAGCCTTTGTAGAATAGCTTCTGATATCGTCTAAATCAAATGAACCTTTCAGCGTAAGCGTCTGCGTATTGCTGTCGTAGCTGTATCCGCTTGCCGCCTCCGCTGTCATTGAAATATCAGGCAGCTTGAAAAGGCCGGGTACATCGGGCATAGCTCCGCCGACTATCGCCAGAGAGAGGGCGGCCGCAGCCGTGCGTTTCATCAATTTTTTCATATAGATCACTCCTTCTTAAATGCGAGGGTGGTTATTTATACATTTTTATTGTATCATATCCGCCAAAAAAACACATGGGCCAAGTGGGTCATTTTTTGGCCAAAAAGTTTTCCACATTTTTGTATATTATAAACAAAAAGGACCGGCTTTTCACCAGTCCTCTGAGTTATTTTTCACTTTTAATGTCACGGTTGTTTATCACAAGTCCGCCGCCCCTTGCCCTTATGGCAAGCTGCAAGCGGCTCTTGAAGCCTGTTTTCGCCATCATTTCGGAGATATGCCGCTTCACCGTACTCTGCGACATATACAGCCGCTCGCCTATTTCCTTGTTAGAGGCTCCTGATACAAGCTCCCGGAGCACTTCAAGTTCAATGTCAGTCAGCTCCGTACTGACGATGTTCCCGAACTGCACCGCAGGCATACTCAGAGGATAAATGGACTCTCCTGCCATAGTCCTGTCCATTATCTCGATGAGAGGCTGCTCCTGCACCTCCTTGTGCCAGAAGCTCTCAACGCCTATCTCCTTAGCCCTGTCGATGTAGGACACCTCCGGCATGGACGTGACCACCATTATCTTTGTGCCGGGGCATTTCTCCTTTATTAGCTTTGCCGCATCTATGCCGTCCATATCGCTGCCCATTACAACATCTATCATCACAAGGTCGATTTTCTCTTCAAGGCATATGGCCACTGCATCCTCGGCTGTTGCCGCCATTCCCGCTACCTCATAATCTGCCGAATCCTTCACAGCAGTCTCAAACATCTGCCGGACCATTTTCTGGTCATCAGCTATCAGAACCTTGTATGCCATTACCATTCCTCCTCTATATGCTCAGGCAGGTGTATTATCATTTCAAATTCGGGGAAGCTGTGTATCTCCATAGCACCGCCTATGCTCTCTATCAGCCTTCTCAGGTTTACAAGACCGCCTTTCTCCTCCACGGGACTTTCAGGCTTCCTGCCGTTATTTGTGAAACGCATCACATAGCCGTCCGCAGTTTTCTCGCATGAGATATATGCTATGTCTCCGCCTGCATGACGAAGCACATTGGTAACGTGTGCGGTTATGGCAGAATCAACAGCATAGCCGAGGGACTCGTCCTCAGGCAGTTCGCCTTTGATCTTTATATCGATACCCATAGCTTCGGCATGGTGAAAGCTGACGAAATGAGACTCCTGCCAGTCCTCACGCTCCTCGTTTTTCAGCATGGAAATATTCCTTCCCCAGAGCGAAATGACCTCCTTCAGATCTGTTTTCTCAGGTTCAGCAAGGTACCTTCTGGTCATGAGAAGTGTTTTTCCAAGGCTGTCGTGAATATGCATTTTTATACGCAGAGTCTCTTTATCCATGATGATGTACTGGATAGTGGAATTCAGCGCTTTCAGTCTTGTATTTATTATTCGTGCTCTGTGCTGCTTTTCACGGAGCTCCTGTGTGAGGCGATATTCCTCCGTGACATCGAAAGCAATGAGCTCATTTATTTTCTTACCATCCAGCAGCTCGGTACGGTGGACGAAGCTGTAGGTAGTACCGTCCTCAAAGCTCAGCACGGGAGCCTCATCGCTTTGTGAAACTGCCTCACGGAAGCTCTCGGCATCTGAGATGCTGCTGCCTGTAAGCTTTTGAGCGATACTTTCCATTTTCAGATTGGTGAGCTTTGTCAGACCGCCGTCCCGGTAAAAGCATATCCCCACAGGCAGCTCGTCCATACACTCTTTTACAGACATAAGGGTGAGCTCACGGTTTCTTCTCCTGAGACAACTTACTATATCAGAAACAGCTCCTATCGTCAGTACGATATCGAGCAGCAGTACAGCCAGAACAGGGGTATCCGTGAATATCCCCCTTTTTTTATTCAGCTGATACAGAAACATCTGAAGCAGCACAAAAGTCAAGATCATTTCGGCTGTTGATATTATGATCCTGTACGCCTTTCTGTCAGTAAAAAGATGAACTATCAGGTTGAAGAAGAACAGCAGAAATATCATCAGGAGCCATAGAACAAGTCCGCCCTTTAACGGCTCAGCAAGAAGACCGAAGCTGCGCATTGACATCACCTCCCATAGATAATATGAGATGCTGTATCTCGTCCTCCTCAAAAACGGTGAGCTTCGTGCCGTGCAATTCATGGCCTATATTCTCAGAAAACTGCATTACAGAATCTGTTTCCACTGTAAGGAGAACGTTTTCTGAAGGCAAGATATTAACTGAAAATGCACTTGCATTATCCAGAGCTGCTTCAACTGCTGCCTCAAATACATCGTATGCATCGACCATCATCACCGACGGAATATTTCTCGGTCCGCTGTCTATTAGTTCACAGTCCACACCAAGAGCTTTTAAGCAGTCAATGCTCTCGCTTATGGCAAGATGCAGCTCCTTAGAGGAGGCCGTGCGGTTGTCAGCGGCTATCAGCATAAGGTTGGAGCATCGCTTGACATAGGTACCGAAAAGCATACAGAGCTTCATTCTCAGCTCAGTCTCAGAATCGCCGTGAAGGATATCATCTATCTTCACAAGCTGCGGATGAGTATGCTCTGCAATGCGGTCATAAAGTCTGTTGCGGGTCTCATATCTTGCTTTTTCGGCGTATAAGCGATTCTCTTCCTCGATGAGAACGTTTTCCTCCTCAACCTGCTCTGTGACATCCTCAATATCACTGTTGATACGATTGAGGACAGATATATCCTCGCTCCATGTGACACTTCCGCCCCTTATTGCATAGGTCTTGCGGCTATAGTCAGGGTCTCCCTCGGTGTCGGACCAGTCTGATGAGCGGTATACAGTTTTTCCGTCTGCGCTCTTTATCTCAGCATTGATATGAGTTCGCTCAAACAGTTTGTTATATCCTGTGTTTGATGTGATAAGACCTATCCTGATGCTGCCCTCCCAAAGGCCTATGAACAGAAGCAGGTAGACCTCCTGGATGTTGTACAGCTTTACCCCTGCTACTATCGGAGCTCCTCCCACTGCATAGTATATAATAATAAGCACAAAGGCAGCCGCAGACGGAATGACAGGTACATACCAGTTTTTCCTGCACTGAGATAACCGGCAGCGCTTGATAAGGAGGATATATGAGCTCAGCGTTATAATGATGGACCAGGCGAATATCACATAGTAGAGCCAGTTATGGTCTGCCTGCAGACTTCCGTCAGCCTTGACAGTAAAGCTGAGTGCAGCATGATGCAGGTCATTTGTCAGCATTCCTGCCATAATAAGACCTGTAATGCTCCAGCATGCTTTTATTATCGTCGGTATCTTGTAATTCTCACTCTTACCGCTCCATGAAGCAGCGCTTAAGGACAGCATGGGAAGTACAATGAACGGAACATAGAATAAATACCACAGCCATTTATCTGCCAGACTTGACCGCATAAAGATGAAATAACGGCATAACCTGACAATGAACAGCATCAGCAAAAAAGCTCCGATAGCAACAAGATGCCACCTTATGTGCTTATTAACTATGCGATTGGCTGCTGCCACCATCCAGGCAATGATGATCAGGCAGTACATTATGGTCGCAGGACTGTATATATGTTCAAAAGCCACGGTTATCCTCGAAATGATATCTATCATGAACGCAGCGAAAAAGGCTGCTATAAAATATGCTGAGTAATTTCTCTCACTATTGTCTGCATTATACACCCTCACACCTCCTGTTTTTTGTTCTATTATAACATATCTTAAAAGAGGGTTCAAGGTCTGAAAAATGAATATCCATTTTGAATTTTTCCGACAAAGCAAAATATATTTTCAGCTTTTACATAATTATATACTTTATGCTCAGTCTTGAGGCCAACCTTCTGCGCTTGCAGAACAGGATATACGAACTCACAGATGAACCCTGTGAGAATCTCAACTTCGCAATCGAAGCACAGTCAATAGGCAGCGGTCTTGAAGAAGAACTTGAAAAGAGCAAACAGGAACTTCCTGATTTGAAAGTGATTGTTATTGACACGTTGCAGAAGGTCAGGTGCAGTACTGATATCAACTATGGCTCTGACTACAAGGAGCTCTCTGTGCTGAAAACGCTTGCGGACAAGCTGAAAGTTGCAATACTTGTTGTGCATCATAAGCGCAAGTGTTATGACAGTGACCCATTCAATATGGTATCGGGCTCAACTGGAATCATCAGAAGCGTTGACGGTATCATGGTGATGATCGAAGAGCGTCGTGGCAGTAAAAAAGCCAAACTGCACTGCGCAGGTCGTGACATTGAACACGTGGAGTTGTGCTTGGAGTTCAACGATCACAGGTGGAATGTAGTTGACGA
>ODAI011669562.1_pt1 | contig 15441 bp, 16 predicted proteins | sample 1539321 | NCBI WGS metagenome assembly ODAI01 (sample SAMN02144231, study PRJEB22623) | gut metagenome | biome: sheep rumen | host: Ovis aries | place: New Zealand
AAAACACTTTATCAATATCATATGCTGAATGAATTGTTTTTTTTATCCTTTTTTTTGATACGTTTTCTTTATATCCAGCCGCTCTGAATGGTCTGAAAATTTGATAGTTAAATCATCAATAATTAATTTTTCAAATTTTTCTCTTGAAAAAATTTTAAAACCTACACCTTGGTTATTTTTTTGATACCTGGTATCAAAATCCAGAAAAATCACAGCATTATTGATTTCTATAGATTTTTCCAACTCATTATCAACTTCTATAGAACCTGGATTTTTGCTATTTTCTGTCATTAGAAAATAATGATTTTTTGAACCGCATGAGCAGAGAAATAAACAAAATATGCAGATTGATATAAAAATAGATTTATTATTCATATAATTTCCATTTGCAGGACTAAATACCCCTTTTTACCACTGCGGGCAAAACACTAGATGTAGGGGGGGCTAACGAATTGCAATACTGTTATAATATAAATCATCAGGACAGATGTCTTGGCCATCAGGCCATTCAATATTAAATCCGTTTGCTTTGACTGCATAAAAATAAGAGACATCGTACAACTTTCCAAACCAGCTGCCTTTGATATATGGTTTTACATCAAAGGATTTTTTTTCACCGTTATCGAACTCGAGATTCAGACTATAATTTTCATTTGGCTCTACTTTTACAACTGTAGGTCTTAACATTTTATGCTCCTATTTCAAAGGTTCAATTTTAAAGAACTGTTCTCCTTCTTCAAGAAGTTTCCAGTCAGCCATCAATTCATCCCTGTGAATTTCAATCCAAGCTTCAACAAGTTTTCTTTTTGATGTAGCAATATTACCTTCAAGCAGATTACCTTCCAAAGAAAAAACAGATTCATCATCACCACAAATTACGTGAATGTGAGGCAGATGATGTTTTCCACCTTTTTCACTTTGCATTCTGATTATAATTCCATAAAACATTGATAAAACTGGCATTCTATTCTCCTTGAACTTATTATACCATTTCTTACTGATTATGAAAGAACATAGCAAAAGCTAAAATACTGAATTCCTTCTACCTTAATTAAAGTGCGGGCAAAACACTAGATGTAGAGGGAAGTGGAAGGAATTTGAATTCCTTCCTAAAGTATATTTAATTATACGTAATTTCTTTTCGGTACGAAATAACTTCTTTACCTTGTATTAAACGTGTATAATTACTCCAATTTCCATACTCATCAAAATTCGAATATATAACTGTGTACAGAAGATTTTTATTATTATCTGAATCAAAATCATAATAATCAATTTGATTGACTAAACCATTATCATAAGAATAATCATATTCCATTAATTTATGATTCATTTTTTTATCGCTTGATACTATAACTTTGGATAACAGATTTTCTTCATAAATACAATTATGATACAAGCCCATTTCATTATAAGTAAGTAGCTGTCCTTTCTTATTAAATTGAATTGAAAATTTATCTATTAAACAAACATCAGGATATAATTGCTGCTCTGTATAAGAATATTCATCAGGAGATATTTTTTCACGTTTCATTAAATTATTATTAGAATATATATTTCTTATACAATTCTTATTTTCGTATTTATAATACAAAGTTGAAAATAAAACGTCGTCCTGAAAATATTCAACTTTTGTAAGTTGTTTATTTTTATAATAGAAACGTTCTTCCTGTTTATCATTATAATTATGTATTATCTTAACAACTAATCCATTTTCATATTCTGTTTCAATAATAAGTTCTTCCTTTCCATCAATTATTTCATAAATCCTACTTGCAGAAATTTTCTTAGGATTAACTAAGTCTGTTAATGCAAGACCAGGATAAAGCCTCTCATTTCGTCTATATGAGTCCCAATCATTAAACGAAAGTCTCTTTTGTTGACAGGCAGAGAAAATTCCGACTGCAAAAATAATGATTATTATAATTAAAATTTGTTTTATGTTATTCATTTCCATTCCTTGTTTGTATTTGTATTAAAAAGAAATCAATTCGTTGGGGAATGTTTTTTCTTGTTGTATCATTTGTTCCTTTTCTGTCAGCAGCTGATGTATCGCTATAATAAAATCCGAGAGCATTATCTATATCATTCAGATCATTAATAAAGACTGGATTAGAATTGATACTTAATGAATGCTCATAATCCTTAGTGTTACTTGAATTACCTGTTAGCAGCCTAAGTGAAGAAAAGTATAATTTCTTTTCTGAATCCTTTTTAATGAGCCCTTTTGCCATATTATTTACGCTACCTGAAACACTGGAATCATATGTTACTTTGACATCCGGATCATTAACAAGTCCGGTAACTAATTCTGCTCCATTCGTTACTGTCAACAAATTTCTTTCACCGTTTTTTGATGCTGTAAATAAATTATGGCTTTTAGCATATTGATTTGCATCTTCTAAGCTTCCTCTGAAACCCAGTGCTTTTGCCATTCTATAATATACAGTTAAAGTACAGCCTTCATCTTTTATTGTAGTGTTAGAGGAGAATCCTAGAATTGCGTTAGAACTAGATTGTAGAAGATATGGTACAGATTTTATTTCATTTCCATCCGGGTCTATATAGTGTACCGGATTATTGGCTCCGTAGGCATACAAATTACCATTGATGTGCTTTTCATAACTTTTCATAATGGTATTATTATACTATTTAAAAAGCCTTGCGGGCAAACTTTTATTAACCTGCAAGGCTCTCTTTTTTCTTAAGCTATTTTACCTTCAATGCCCGGATGGCGTTCAGGATTGCAAGGACCATTACGCCGACATCGGCGAAGATTGCAAGCCACATATTGGCAAGACCTAGGGCGCCGAGGGCAAGACAAGAAAACTTTACTACAAGGGCAAAAACTATATTCTGGTAAACAATTCCAAGACACTTTTTTGAAATCTTAATTGCCTTAGAAATATTCATAGGATTATCATCCATAAGGACAACGTCGGCAGCTTCTATTGCGGCATCTGACCCCATCGCTCCCATGGCAATTCCAATATCTGCCCGGGAAAGAACCGGAGCATCATTTATACCATCACCGACAAAGGCCAGGGCGGAATTTTTCGCTTTTTCTGCAAGAAGCTTTTCAACTTCAAACACCTTATCCTGCGGCATAAGCTGACTGTGAACTTCATCAAGGCCCAGTTTTTCTGCAACTGCCTGAGCAACCTTATCTGCATCTCCTGTAAGCATGACAGTCTTTTCTATACCGGCCTTTTTAAGCGCCTGCACTGCTTCTCTGGCATTTTCTTTTTCAACATCTGAAATTACAATATGTCCGCTATACTGTCCGTTTATGGCAACATGAATAATTGTTCCAACCTTATGACAGTCTTTATAGGCAATTCCCAGATCTTCCATCAGTCTGGAATTTCCAACTGCAACCTTATCATTATCAACTACTGCCTTTATTCCTTTTCCACTTATTTCTTCAATATCCTTTACCCGGCTCCTGTCCAGAACTTTTCCGTGGGCATTTATAAGACTCTTACTAATCGGATGAGAAGAGGCACTTTCTGCAAGGGCAGCATATTCAAGGATCTTTTCTTCTTCCAGGGTATTGTGATGCACTCCCGTTACTTCAAAAACTCCCTTTGTTAAAGTTCCGGTCTTATCAAAAACAAGGATCTTTGTTTTAGACAGGGTTTCCAGATAATTTGAACCTTTAATTAAGATTCCTTCCCGGCTTGCTCCGCCAAGACCTGCAAAGAAAGTTAATGGAATGCTGATTACAAGAGCGCAAGGACAGGAAATTACAAGGAAAGTAAGGGCTCTGTAAAGCCAGTCCATCCAGGCTGGGGCTGTATGTGTAAAAAGAATAATACCCAGTGGTGGAAGCAGGGCCAGGGCCATGGCACTAAAAACTACCGCCGGTGTGTAAACTCTTGCAAACTTAGATATAAATTCTTCTGATTTTGATTTTCGTGAGCTGGCATTTTCTACAAGTTCCAGAATCTTTGATACTGTTGATTCTCCAAATTCTTTGCTGGTTTTTATCTTTAATAAACCTGTAAGATTAATGCTTCCGCTTACAATTTCATCCCCATGACAAACTTCTCTTGGAAGACTTTCGCCAGTCAGGGCTGCAGTGTTAAGACTTGATTTTCCTTCTTCAACAATACCATCAAGAGGAACTTTTTCGCCGGGCTGAACAACAATTACAGAACCAATGCTTACAGAATCGGGACTTACCTGAATAAGCTGGCCATCCTTTTCAATATTTGCATAATCCGGACGAATATCCATTAAATCACTGATATTCTTGCGGCTCTTTCCAACTGCAATACTCTGAAACAATTCCCCAATCTGATAAAAAAGCATTACAAAAATTGCTTCGTTATAGTCCCCGGAACGGTCGTATACTGCCAAGGCAAAGGCACCTATAGTTGCAATCGTCATTAAAAAGTTTTCGTCAAAAAGCTTTCGGTTCAAAATGCCTTTAAAAGCTTTTATTAAAATGTTTCCGCCTACAATACAATAAATACAGATATAGGCTAAAGCAAGCGGCAACCCGTAAAGAAAATCTTTAAGAGTCTGCCCCTTTATTATCAGAAACTTTGAAAGAAGATTTATTACAATTAATCCTGCAGATGCTATAATTATCTTTCTCAATAATTTCTTCTGTTTCTTTGTCATAAATGCTCCTTATTCCTGACCATGGCTTTTGACTATGATGTATTTATAATAGTTTAGAATTCAATTTCGCAGTCTGGTTCAACCTTTTTACAGGCTTTCAAAACTGATTTCATTACCTTTTTTTCATCTGCTCCCTCGCAAAACTCTACTTCCATTTTCTGGGTCATAAAGTTTACATTTGCAGAAGTTACGCCTTCAGTTTTTTTGGCAGCATCCTGCATAAGGTTTGCACAGTTAGCACAATCTACTTCAATCTGGTAAGTTTTTTTCATATAAGCACTCCCAATTTCATTACTATCAATTAAACAGTTGTTTAATTTTAAGAAAAATATATAATTGTTTTATCCAAATAGCAAGATTTTTTCTTTAAGTATTTCTTTTTGGAATAAAAGAATTTCTTTTTGGATAAGAATTCAGGCGAAGCAGAAAAACATCTTAAAATGAATAAAAATACGGCAAGGAGGATAAAATGAAGATTCACAAGGAAAGAGAATATTTTAAGCAGGATTTTATAAAAGGAGAACTTTCCAAGAGCAGCGAGTTCCAGACTGTCGCACAGATTTTTTCCCTGCTGGCAGATTCCAGCCGCTTGAAAATTTTCTGGCTCCTCTGCCACTCAAACGAATGTGTACTGAATATTGCACAGATTATGAACATGACAACGCCCGCAGTATCACATCACTTAAAAATCCTGAAAGAAGCAGATTTAATAGAAAGCTATAGAGATGAAAAAGAAGTTTTCTATTCGGCAGCCTCTTCTGCAAAAGCAAAGAGCCTGCATTCAATAATTGAAAGCCTTATGTCTTTAAGCTGCCCGGACTTTGACAGCAAACACGAAAAAATAAACGAAAACTCTGAATATCTTGAAAATCAGGTTGAAACCATTAAAAATGTTCACGATTTTCTGCTGGAAAATCTTTCAAAAAGGATTACAATTGAGGAACTTTCTAAAAACTTTGCAATGAACCCTACCACCCTTAAGACTGTTTTCAAAGATGTGTACGGAACCTCCCTTGCAGCCCACATAAAAGAGCACCGCATGGAAAAAGCCGCAGAACTTCTTACAAAAACAGACAAAACGGTAAAAGAAATTGCAGAAGAAGTCGGATACGAAAGCCAGAGTAAATTCAGCGCTGTATTCAAGGACTTTTTTAATATTTCGCCCCTGGAATACAAAAAGGCAAGAAGTTAATAAGGATTAATATATGAAAAAGACAAACGCGATGAGAATTCTTGAAGGGCTTGGAATTGCTTACCAGGCTCAGGAATATGATGATGATGGAGAACACGAACTTGCAAAGGGGGCTGCCGTCAGAATGGCAGAAAAACTTAAGGTTCCTCCGGAGACTGTTTTTAAAACTATTGTAATGAGAACCGACACAAAAGAAATCTGTGTTTTCTGCCAGTCGGCTACAGACGAAATCAACCTTAAAAAAGCAAGGCAGGCCTGCGGTTGTAAAGAAATTAATCCAGTAAAACCGGAAGAACTTCTTGCCCTGACCGGCTACATTCGCGGGGGCTGCACCCCTCTTGGAATGAAAAAGAAGTTCCGCACCTTTATAGATGAACAGATAATTCTTCACGAGAAGGTTTGCATAAGCGGAGGCCAGAGGGGCATTCAGATTCAAATTGCTCCGGATGATCTTATCCGCGCAACCGAAGCCACCGTCTGCGATTTATGTTTATAAATCTCAATAACAATTCTGTTGTGCTCAGGACAATCAACCTCTCTGATTCTGCCGCTTAGTCTGCCGTCAAAAAGAGGGGCAAGTTCTTCATTATCACAAAGGATTTTGGGTTCAGTTTCTATAGAGCCGTCTTCCTTAAAAATGCCGTTGTTTTCTATAAATAAGCAAGTCTCCCTTCCCTCCGCATCCTTTCCCTTAAGAATGTATCTTGCACTTAAGGTTCCAGGCTTTCCTTCTTCGAACTTCTGGGTATCTACCCCGCCGGGCAATATGCTTCCTTCAAAAAAAGGAGCCGAACAATCGCCGTCAAAATTAATAAAATTAACACAAGTTCTTTCTGTTTTTACCTGATTAAAAGCTGTTATGCGCACATTTATTTCAAAGAGTTTTTCCATTTTTTACCTTCGTTTAAAAAATATCATAATTGTAGTTTTAAGAAAATAACGCTACCATAATTATTATGAATCAGTTACCTCATTATAATTCTCTGGCAAACGCCCTTGTTTCTTTATACGGTCCTAAAGTAGCCATTACAAATACAGACAGACTTTCCGGCGGAGACATTAACAAAGCCTATGGCCTTACCCTTAATACCGGCGACAAAGTTTTTATGAAGGCAAATGCAAAAGAGAACCTTTCTTTTTTTAAGGCTGAAGCAGCAGGCCTTAAAGCAATGGCCCAGACTAAAACCATTCCTGTTGCAGAACTGCTTTGTACTGGAACTGATGATGGCGAAGAAGCCGGTTACTCTTTTCTCTTTTTGAAATTCATAGAATACGGCAACATCAATTCTGATTTCTGGACCAATTTTGGAAGAAAACTTGCCGATATGCATAATGCAAAAACAAAACTCAAGTCGGGAAAATTTGGTTTTGATGAAGATAATTTTATTGGCTCGCGAAAGCAGCTTAATACCCCGCGCGACTCTTTTGTTACTTTTTTTAGAGATATGAGGCTGCTTCCCCAGTTTAAGGCCGCTGATTCTTACTTTACAAAAGAAGACAGATCACTTATTACAAAACTTTTAGACCACCTGGACGACTTTCTTATTGAACCTGAAAAACCAAGTCTTTTACACGGTGATTTATGGAGCGGAAATATTATTTGTAACAAAGACGGACAGGCCGTTTTAATTGATCCTGCTTCCTATGTCGGACACGCAGAAGCAGACATTGCCATGACAGAACTTTTTGGTGCCTTCCCTGCCGAATTCTATGATGCCTACCGCGAAGTCCATCCCCTCGCCCCCGGCTACGAAAACCGCCGCGACTTATACAATTTGTACCAGCTTTTAAATCACCTGAACATTTTTGGCGCAGATTATCTGGAAGCAGTGCAAAGCATCATAAGAGAATACGTCGCATAAGGGCCGCGCAGATTCCAAGCGAGTGCAGATTCCAGGCGAGTGCAGATTCCAGGGCCGCGCAATTTTTTTTCTTGCAAATTAAACCTTTATAAAAGATAATTTTCATAATGAAACTTACAAATTCTATTTTTATTTTATTAACCTCATTTATTTTGGCAGGATGTGCAAGTATGGTACAAGAAGACATTGGTTCAAACCTTGGTAACGACGAAAAAATCACTTTTAACGGGAAAAACTATAGCTGTACTTTTTATGATGATTTTTCTTCATCAGATCTGGACATAAAACGCTGGTCACGCTGCCCAGAATGGCAGAGACAGGATCTTGGCGGCTTCTGGAAAGATGAATGTTCATATATTGAAGACGGAAAACTTGTAATTGAAGGAAGAAAAAAGGACAACCTTTTAATCAGCGGTGGAGTTCGCACTAGAGAAAAATTTGAACAGACCCGCGGCCTTTATAAAATCCGCTTTAAGGCAGAAAAAGCTTCCGGACTCTGGTTTGCCTTCTGGCTTATGGGCGACACAGTTTCTAAAATTGGAAACGGTGCCATAGATGGCGGCGAAATTGATATTTTTGAAATTCTTCCAAACGACCCAAACAAGCCTGTCGGAGAGAAAAACTATCTTAATTCTGCCATTCACTGGGACGGCTACGGAAAAGAACATAAATCCTTTGGCAGTCAGTACTTTATAGATGATTCTTTCTATAATGAATGGCACGAAGTAACCTTTGAATGGACAAAAGACTACTATAAGGCCTATCTGGACAATAATCCCGAACCATATTTTGATTCTACAATTGCCGGTGCAGAAAAATGGGGCGGCATTGTTAATGCAAGAAATTATATAAAAATCACTGCAGAATTTGGAACCTGGGGCGGCAAAGTAGACGAAGAAAAGCTTCCTGCAAAACTTTATGTAGACTGGGTAAAGGCCTACAAAGAATATTAGTTCTGCAAGACTCAGCTCTGCCGAAAAAATTACACTATTTAGAAATTTCTCAAACTATTAAAAGCATAATAATGAGTCTATACTCAAATCATGAAAATTTACAAACTTTATGAAACCGCTAAAGATAGTGCGGAACGCATCACTGAAATTACACTTGAAGAAAGAACCCACACTCCTACGGGCTGGATTCCTTCATCTCTCAAAATTTACCCTGATAAAACTCAGCAGAAGTTTTATGGTTTTGGAGGAGCTTTAACAGAATCTTCCGGTTATGTACTTTCAAAGCTTCCTGCAAAAGTAAGAAAGCAGGCAATTGAGGCATACTACAATCCTCACACAGGAAACGGCTATCATTTTGCAAGACTGCACATGAATTCCTGCGATTTTTCTTTAGGTAACTGGGCCTGCGTTTCAGAAAAAGATGAAAGTCTTGAATCTTTTTCTATGGAACGCACCAACAAATATATTTATCCACTGGCCAGCGACGTACAATCGATTTCCAGAGAAGAAAACAGTAATGTTGATTTTCTTCTTTCGCCCTGGTCTCCTCCTGCGTGGATGAAAGATAATGGTGATATGAACCATGGTGGTCATCTTCTTGCTCAATACAAGGAGCTCTGGGCCCAGTATTTTGTGAAATTTATTCAAAAAATGGCAGAACAAGGAATAAAAATCTCTTTTGTCACAATACAGAATGAACCTGCCGCAGTTCAGTCCTGGGATTCCTGCGAATGGTCTGCAAAGGAAGAAGGCGAATTTGCAAGTCTTTATCTTGGACCTGCCCTCGAAAAAGCCGGCCTTGATGTAAAAATCTACATCTGGGACCACAACCGCGACCTGGCCCTGGAAAGAGCAGAAGAATCTCTTAAAGTAAAAGATGCAGACAAATACATTGCCGGTCTTGCCTTCCACTGGTACTCCGGTGACCAGTACAAGAACATCAAAAGCATTTACGAAAAATATCCTCAGCTGGATTTGATTTTTTCTGAAGGCTGTGTTGAAGGCGGTCCTAGAAACGGTGCCTGGTTTACAGGGGAACGCTATGCCCATAACATCATAAACGATTTAAAGAGCGGTGCGTCAAAGTGGATTGACTGGAATATTGTCTTAGATATGCAGGGCGGCCCTAATCATGTAGGTAACTTCTGTGACGCTCCAATTCTTGCAGACGAAAAGGCAGGAAAACTCTATTTCCAGAGTTCTTACTATTATATTGGTCACTTCAGCCGTTTTATTCAGCCGGGCGCTGTATGTATTGAAACAAATCTTACTTCTGCCATGACTCCTGCCACCGTAAGCGGACACTTAACCGACGAAGTTGAATCTCTGGCATTTAAAAACCCGGACGGTTCAATTGCCTTAATTGTAACAAACACAACCGAGGCAGATTTTGTCTATGAGTTCACTGTTGAAGAAGAGTCAGGCTGCTCTAAGCCGGTCTACTTAAAGATTCCACCTAGAGCTATTCAGACCTGGATTTTGAAATAAACTGATGTTTATTGCTCCACTCTGTTGGGGACATACCGGTTTCTTCGCGAAAGATTTTCATGAAGTATTTTACATCTGAAAATCCGGAGCGTTCAGAAACCTCGTAAACTTTGTAACATCCCTTTTCCAGAAGGGATTTTGCTTCGTCAATTCTAAGGCGTTTCAAATATTCGTTAAAGTTTACGCCGGTATGTTCCTTAAACTTTTCAGAAAACCAGGTGTAATTTACCGAAACCTGATTTGCAACCATGGCCATATTAATATTCTTCTTAAAATGAGTTTTTACAAAATCAATTGCTTCAGAAATATATGGCGATTCCTTTGAATTCTGTTTTAATAAAGCCGCAAGATAAACTACATAATCGGTTATGCTGGACTGCCATTCGTAAATGTTTTTAAATTCAAAAATATTTTCTATCATAATGCTTTTAATATGAAGATACATATCTGAATCTGTGTAACCTGCATAACGGCTAAAAAGATTTGAAACAACTTTTCTGTAAAGATAATAAAGGATTTCTGAATTGAGTTTTGAATCTTTTTCAAAACTTGTAAAAAGATTTTTAATTCCCTTTTGAATCTCTTCTGCCGAAGAAATATCACACTTGCTCATAATCTTTTCGTATAATTCATCAATCTGCTGAAAATCTGTCATATGATTCTGGCTTTCGTAATAATAAAGTCCGCCTTTTAAAAGAGAATTTACAGCTCCTCCTTCCACATCAAAAAAGGCCTGCATGGCTGCAGTTATCGCCTGTTTTCGCATGGTTCTGAGCATGGAATAATCATCTGCCGGACCCGAAATTCCAACTACGAATTTTTCGAGCAGGGCCGGATCATAAGTAACCTCTTTACCTTCAAATGGATAAACTATAAGTACCGATTTTTTTGTCTGTTCAAGAACATAATACTTACGGTCGGCCATTACACTTTCTAAGGCAAGCAGAGGATTGTTTCCATAAATTACAATACAGCGAAGTCCGTTCTTTACCGTGATTTTTGGAAGAGTAGAAACATCATCAATTCTTCCTTTTTCCATTATTTTTCTAAACTGCTGTTCATTAGAAATTTTTTCTGCCTGAAGACAATCCATAATTGCAGAGTTTACAGCGCTTATTAATTCTTTTTTATCAACAGGTTTTAAAATGTAACTTAAAGCCCCGCTCTGTATAGCGGCCTTTGCATAGGTAAAATCATCGTAACCGCTGAGAACAATAATTGCAGGTTTTACCGAAGGGTTTCCAGACTCAGAAAGTTTCTTCATCAGTTCTACGCCGTCCATAACAGGCATACGAATATCTGTAATCAGAATCTCCGGCGCTTTTTCTTTACATAAATTAAGGGCCTCTTCACCATTTTTGGCTTCAATAATTTCCAGAGGCATAGCAATATTTTCCTGCAGAATCTTTTTTAATCCCGCACGAATCATTTTTTCATCATCTGCTAATACAACTGTTATCATTTTTCATCTCCCCCTTTTTCCAGGAAATGTCGTGGTACAGGAATTTTTATCAAGGTTCCTTTTCCCTCTTCTGATACAATTTTTAATCTATAATCTTTTCCGCAGAACATACTTAATCTCTGCTGGATATTTTTAATTCCAATACTTCCTTTAGAATCTCTTTCGTAAGAATCATCTGAAAGATACTCATTAATTTCTTTCTGCTTTTCTGCAGAAATTCCTTTTCCAAAATCCTGCACGCATAACCAGATTCTGTCGCTTTTTTCTTCTTCTTCGGTAAAGACTCTGATTACCGCATCTTTTCCAAGCGGTTCAATTGCATAGTAGAAGGCATTTTCTACCAGAGGCTGCAGACTCATTTTTGGAATGATGACATTCTTTAATTCGCTTTGAATTTCTGTTTCGAGCGAAATTACATAATCATTTCGTATATTCAAAAGATAAATGTAGGAACGGATATAGTCTACTTCTTCCTGCAGGGTTACCGTGTGGATTCTCCAGCGCAGACAATAGTGCATAAGTTTTCCAAGAACATTTATACTTTCTTCAACGTCGCTTTCGCCGGCAATTACTGCCTGCATTTTTATGGTTTCAAGAGCATTGTAAAGGAAGTGGGCATTTATCTGATTCTGCATAGCCTTCATTTCTGTGTCGGCAATCAGCTGCTGTTCTTTTTTAATTTCTTCAATCTGATTACAAAGCTGCTCTGTCATCTGATTAAAGGTAAGCTGGGCCTGGGTTACTTCGTCGTGACCGGTAACCTTTACACTGGCAGCAAGATTTCCGTCTTCTACCTGCTTCATTCCGTCTATAAGATTGTAAACACGGCTCATTAAGCGGCGGGTAAAATAGCGGACAATAAAATACAAAAGGAAGATTGTGATTAAAAGACCTGCAATTATTCCGCTTTGAATAAGAAAAAGGCTTCTTTGAATCTGCTCAGAAGAACAGGTGTGTAAAAGGATGATATTCATGTCAGGAACACGAATCCAGCTTGAATATCTAACATCGTTATTGTGATGTAAAATCAGTCTTCCACCCGGAGAAAGTTCTCCATGTTTTCTGGTGTAAACTTCTGTATAAAAATCGTTCAGAATTTTTTTAGATAAAACTGACTGAGATTTTTCTATAATTGAATTTGTAATTGGAATTAATTCCATTTTATTTGTTTCGGGATTCAGATATTCGCGGAAGGCGTAATCATCATTAAACTCGTTCAAGCGCCTGAACAAAAAAGGAAAAAAATCGCTGGTTTTCATTGCAATCTGAATGTAACCAATTTCCCGATGATTTTTTTCAAGGCGGCGGGTTGAACAAACTGACTCAAGTTTTAAGGAGCCCTGGTTTCCAAGGTAGTCTGCTGTATAGCCGTATTCCCATCTTTTAAGGGCAGGCAAATCTGTACGTTTTGAATTAACAAAAATTGGCCAGCGTTCCGGTATGAGGGGATTATCGCTAAAAACCCTGAGGGCATAAATGTTTGGAACAGTTTCCAGAGTTCTTTCTATCATGGTTGATTCAGAAATCATGGTTTCAATAATTTCTTCTTCGCTGCTGCGCTCCGGAATGGTAAAAAAGAGCATTAACTGACCGTTAGAATTAATCAACTGCTCAAACAAACTAAAAGATTCTATATTCTTTTTAACAAGATCATAATTTTCCAGTAAAAGTCCTTCGCTGTAGGACTGCAGTTCTTCTACGCGGGAACGACGGATAAGCCCCATTGCGGTAACTACCAGAATAAACAAAGGAATTACTACAATGCAGGTATAAGAGAAAACAAGTTTTTGCGAAAAGTTCATCTTTATCATCATAATAATTCTATCTGATAAAAGTCCCCTTGTCGAACTGGAAAATTAATAAAGAACAGAAGCAGCCTTTATAATCCCCTGGAGGATTTGCCGCTTCTGTTCTTCAAGACTTTTATATATCTGATTATGTGTTTTTAATCAGAAACTTATAACTTACATTCCAAGTTTCTTTTTGTTGATATTCATAAGTTCAGTCTGAGCAGCGATAACCTTATCAATACCTTTGTCTTTCTTGTATTCGTTGAAGTCTGCAACAATCTTGTCGAATTCAGCTTCTGAAGAAGCACGAATCATCTGAGGAAGAACTTTACCCCATCTTCTCTGAATATCTTCGTAGATGAGCTGTTCATCTGAACCAACTGGAAGTGTAAGTCCGTCGTATGCTGCATATGAGTGTACATATGGACGTGTCCAGAGCTGTGGCTGTTCAAGTGAAGGAGCATAATCTGAACCGAACTGTGCCTGCCATGCTGTATCCATTAACATCCAGTATGTGTACTGAACACCAATGTCTGTTTCCTGCTTGTTCTTGTCGTTCTTATCAAGAGCTGCAACTTCTGGTGTAAGTTTTGGAACACCGTTTTCGATTGTGTATGTTTCGCCTTCAATACCGAAGTTTGTATCCATCTGACCTTCTTCAGAAATAAGGTATGTAAGGAACTGAATGGCACGAGCTGGGTCTTTACAGTTCTTAGAAACTAAAGTTACTGTCCAACCTGCAATTCCACCTCCAGCGAGAACTGGATCATCACCCTTAGAGTTCTTTGGTCCGTCTACAGCAATGTAGATAGAGTTTGGATCACGTGCATAAAGTGTATTCTGTGGAGCCTGCATATCCCAGTTCTGATAGAGCATACAGAAATAGCGTCCCTGAGCAGCTTTCTCTTCAATCTGGCTTCTCTTGTCTACGAATACGTCTGTTGTAAAGAGGCCTTCTTCGTGAGCCTGGCGGAACATTTTCATCCAGCGGATATATTCTGGATCGTCTGTAAGACCAAGGTCAGCGTTTACGAATTTTCCATCCTTCTCTGGTGGAATTGCAAGGAAGTGTGCAAGGTAGCCCTGGAGCTGAGAACATCCTGTATCACCGAATTCGTTTGTTCCGAATGGAATAAGTGACTGTCCGTTTACTGTTGGGAACTTAGCTTTTGCAGCGCGAAGAGCGTTTAAGAATCCCTCTGGAGTTGTCATATCTGGCTTTCCAAGAGCTTCGTACATATCTTTACGAACAAGGAAAGTTTCGTTTGAAGTAAGTTTTCCAGCATATTTTTCATAAGCTGTTGATGTGAAAGATGCGTTAGGATATCCGTAGATATGTCCGTCTGCCTGGCGATACCAGCCTACTTTTGCAGGATCTGCTGCTTTGTAGAAATATGGATCGTATTTGTCTGCAAGTTCGTCTAATGAGTAAAGAAGATCTGCATCAATCATCATAGGAATCTGACCTTCCCACCATCCAAGGGTGATTAAATCTGGAAGAGCATCACCTGCAATCATTGCATTTAATTTTTCTGCTTCGTTTCCTGCAGGAACGATAAAGTTAATATCTACACCAGTTTTTTCTGTGATGTACTTAGAAACTTTTGAGTCTCCCCAGTGACGGGCAAACCAGCTGAAGTTGATATACCAGTCAAACTTAATTGGTTTGTCTGCGTTTGCTTTCCAGCCTGGAACATCAGAAGATTTACTTCCTGAAGCTGAGGCACCTTTATTCTTGCTGCAGCCTACGAAAGACATTGCAGCAACCATAGCTAAACCTAAAGCTACCACCTTGATTTTTTTCATATTTTTTTCCTCCTTGTGTAAGGCCGCCCGGTAGGCGGCCGTTGTTCTATAGCAAAGCGTTAAGAAAAATGCGGAAGCATTTTTTAGCTTTACCTTTCAAAAAAATCAATTATCCCTTAATCGAACCAATTAACATTCCCTTTACAAAGTATTTCTGCAGGAACGGATAAACACACATAATCGGGAAGGTTGTTACAACCATAGTTGCAAGACGAACCGACTGTGAGCTAACCTGCTGAGCAGAAATGCCGGCTGGCAT
>ODAI014091775.1_pt1 | contig 15441 bp, 11 predicted proteins | sample 1539321 | NCBI WGS metagenome assembly ODAI01 (sample SAMN02144231, study PRJEB22623) | gut metagenome | biome: sheep rumen | host: Ovis aries | place: New Zealand
CTGAATATGAACCAGAACAATTCCCTGGTTTAGTATACAGATTATCTGATCCTAAAGTAGTATTACTATTGTTTGGTTCAGGAAAAGTTGTGTGTACTGGTGCTAAAACAGCAGATCAAGCATTACTAGGTGTTCAAAAAACTAAAGAACGCTTAACAGAATTATACTTGATTGAAGAATAAACACATTTATCAATTGATAAAAAATTTTATTTACCCGATAACCACCCAATAAACCCCAAACATTAATATATACAAGAAAACATTCTTGTTGATATATTAAAAAAAATCGGTGATCTCTTGATTAAATTGGTAGTATTTGATCTAGATAATGTCTTAATAGACACAGAAACAATAGATGAAATAGCAAAAATAAAAGGTATTGAAAAAGAAATAGGTGACATCACACTACAAGCAATGCAAGGAAAAATTCCTTTTGAAGAGTCAATAAGACAACGAGTAAAAAAATTAGAGGGCATCACAACGGCCGAAATTGATGAAGCAATGCAAAACATATCCTTTAACCCGGGAGCTGAAGAAACTACAGCTGAATTAAAAAAACAAGGATATACTCTTGCAATTATCACAGGAAGTTTTGATGTTATAGCTTACAAAATCAAAGAAAAATTAAATGCAGACTATGTATTCTGCAATATTCTTGAAGTAAAAGATGGAAAACTTACTGGGGAAGTATCTGGACCATTAGTAACACAAAACAAAGTTGATGTTCTAAGACAACTAGTTGACGAAATAGGAATCACGCTCGATGAGTGTGTAGCTATTGGAGACGGGGCTAACGACCTTGAAATGATAAAAAATGCTAAAATAGGAATAGCATATAATGCTAAACCAATTTTAAGAGAACACGCCGATTTTGAAATAAATGAAAAAGACCTAAGGAAGGTACTTGATATCATGGCAGATGAAGAAATTAATACTAAAGAAGTAGTAGAAGAAACACAAGAAGAAACAAACGAAAATATCCCTACTGAAGAAGAAACAGCAGTTGAAGAAACTACTGAAGAAGAAGTTGAAGAAGTTCAAGAAGCTGATGCTGAAGTTGAAGAAGAAGTTGAAGCTGAAGAAGAAGTTGAAGCAGAAGAAACAACAGAAGATGAAGCTGAAACTGAAGAATCAGATGCAGAAGAAGCTGAAGAAGAAGCAGAACCAGAACCAGAAATAGACTATTCCAAACTCAACTTCCAACAATTACTACAAGTAAAAAGAACTTTAGAAGCTGAACTAACAGAACTCAAAAATGTTAGAGACCAAATGAACGAAGAAACTAAAGAATACAGAAAAGAACGTGACGAGTTAAACCAAGAACTCAAAGACACACTTAAAGTAGCTTTAGAAAAAAGAAACGAAAGAGACGAAATCAACAAAGAAGTTCACGAAAACAAAGAACTAAGAAACGAATGCAACGAAGAACTCAAAAAAGTTGAATGGAACTCTGGTAAAAAAGAAATCTCTAACATACAAGCAGAAATCAACAAAATCGATAAAACAATACAAACAAAAGTATTAGATATCAGAAAAGAAAACGAACTTGTAAAAAGAGTATCTGACTTAACCAAACAACTCAAAAAAATCCAAAGTGATGAAGAAGAAGAAAAAACTGCAGAAGCATTAAAAGAAAAATCAGAAAACTACCATCAAAAAGTTGTAGAATTATCTGACAAAGCACAAGCAGTACACGAAGAAATGATTGAATACTTCAATCAAATTGATGGAATCAGAGAAAAAGCTGACAGCAAACATCAAGACTTCATCAACTCAAGAAATGCAGCAACTGCAAAACACGAAGAAGTTAAAGCTAAACTTTCAGAAATCAGAAAAGTAAACAAATTTATGGATCAAGCTAAATCTAAACCTAGAAGTAGAAAAGCTGATGATAAAAACGATAATGATGTAAAAGAAAAAGAATTAGCTGAAGATATCTTCCAAAAATTCAAAGATGGTAAAAAATTAACAACTGAAGAATTCTTATTATTACAAAAATACAACATAATGTAATAATTGTTTCTTTACTTCTTTAAGTTAAGTTTTAATATGATATTATCAAGGGTTATCAATTATATTAATTGATAAAATATCATATTTCTTTTTTATAATAACCCTTAATACAAATTCTATTTTTTCAAATTATTTTAATTCAAAATATTTTAATAAAAAAGAAAAAGTATGGATAAATCTAACTATTGTCTATAGAAGATATTCCATTAAGTTTTTTAATTTTAATTATATTGTTGGATATTGATTCCATTTCATCATCATGTGTAACAACTATCATTTGTGGCACAAAAGTTATTTGACGAATGATATCAATTAATCTGGAACGTCTGTCCTCATCCAAATGTATGGTTGGTTCATCAAGAATCAACAGATCGGTCTTGTTTTTAGATAATACTGCAGCAATACCTAACCTAAGAGCTAATGCAATAACAATCTTTTCTCCACCACTAATCATATCAATATCTAATTCTTCATTTTTATTATAAATTGTCATGTTATAATCAGCGTCTAAAGAAATTCCTGTATAATCAAAGTCGAACTCATTAAATATGTCTAATGTTTCTTTTTCTATTAATGGTCTGACATTTTCTCTTAAATCTTTTTGTACACCATCTTTGCTGTAGATATCTCTAAGGTCATTTAATACTATAATGTAATCTTTAATGTTATTTTGTTCTTTTGCTATTTTTTCAAGATTTTTTAATTCTTTGTTTTTGGAATCAATATTTTCATTATCCTTTTTAATTTCAGTATCTAGTCTAGTAACACTATCATTAATTTCTTCTAATTTTTTCTTTTCTTGTATATATGTACTATTTTTATTTTCATATAATTCCTTATCATAATTAAGATTTTTGATTTCTATCTCATTATTCTTAATGTTTTCATTACAATTATTAATTTCCTCATCTAAACTTTTGATATTATTCACTATGTCTTCCTTATTAGAAACACTACCCTTAAGTAAATTCAATTTTTCATTCTGTGTTTTCAAATGTTGAATTTGAAGACCTAAATTATCTTTAACAGCATAACGAATCATTATCTCTTTACACTTAGTTTTTAAATTCTGATTAACTTTATTTAATTCATTTATTTCAGTAGTTAAAGTATCAATATCGTCTATTTCACTTAAACGTTTAACAGCAAAAATATATGCATCAGATTTCTCTTTTAAATTCTTAGATAATTCTTCTTTTTCAGCAATTTCCTTATCCATCTCTTTTAATATTGTATCATCAATAAATTCTGGGGGAATTTTACTTTTTAATGATTTAATCTCACTATTTAAAGTAATAAATTCCTTATTTTTTTCTTTTAAAACATCAATGCTGATGTAATTAATTTTATTAAGATACTCCTTTTTCTCAGATAAAACATTTTCCTGATTCTTATTTGAATCATTTAAATTCTCTATTTCTAACTCATAATTTACAATATTATCCTTATATTTGGCAGATAATTCTTCATGTTTTTCATGACTAATTTCAGATTGACAAATAGGACAAATATCCTCAGTATGTTCTAGATCAGTTAATGACTTTCTGGTATTTTTCAAATCATTTTCTTTAATACCAATAGTATTATTATTTTCATTGATTTTCTTGGTTAAATCTTCAATAAATTGTTCCGTTTTCTCTTTTTCTTCTTTAACCTTTTTTTCTATGGATTCTGGACTATCAAAGTATTCCTTGAATAATGCAGTAGCATCTTCAGAAGCTTTCTGTATTTCTTTTCTTAGTTTTTCACGATTAGTTTCTTTTTCATGAATTTGTCCTTTAATTGAATTAAACTTAATATATTCTTCATCAAGTTCTTTTCTTTTTTTTCTCAAACGTTCTATCTCTTCTGTTAATGATAAAAATTTTTCATGAGATTCTTTATTGTTTTCACGTATTTCTATGTTCTGTTTAACTTCGTTAATGTTTTTATTCAATTGTTTTAGAGTTTCATTGTTTTTATCATAATCATTTTTGGTATCTTTTAATTCTTCTAAATGTTCTAATGGTTTCACTTCTTTTTCTAATTTTTCAATTTCTTTTTCATCAGCTTCTATTTTTTTAAGTTTATTCTCATTAGACTCTTTATTTTCGATATGTTTGGCTAAAATGTTTTTATGCAAGGATAAGTTTTCATTAAATGATTCATATTTGGTTTTATTAACTAGTAATTCATTGACTTCATTTTCTAATTTTGCCACATTTGTTTTTAATTCCTCTTTTAATGGAATGTTCTCATCAAGTTCTTTAGTATTCTCAGCTATTTTTTCTTCAATTTGCTTAATAACTTCTTCTATTTCATCTTTCTTTTCTAATTGTAGTTTATTAGACTTTAATTTCTCCTCATATATCTCAATTAGTTTTTTAATTTCTTCCCATGCTGTTTCAAATGAATCAATGTTTAAAAGTTTAGCAATTAATTCTTTTCTTTCTGAAGCTGTTTTTTCTATTAAATCCGTAATATCTCCCTGTCTGATATAAACAGCATTAAGGAATGATTTAGAATCCATGCCAAGAATACTTTCAATATCATGAGTTACATTTCTGTCCCCTTGACTTTTAATAACAAATTTATCATTTTCTTTGAATCTTAGTTCAGCAATATTTTTACTCTTATTTTTTCCTCTTTTTAGTTGATAAGTTGTTCCGTTATGGATAAATTCTATAGTTACTAACATCTTGTTAACTATATCATCATCAGCAGATTTTCTTATCAGTTTATCTATTTTACCAGTAAAATCTTTGAATAGGGAATAACTTATTGCTTCAAGTATACTTGATTTTCCTGCTCCGTTAGAACCTAATATTAATGAAATATTCTCATTAAATTCAAGTTTGGTTTTACTATGTGATTTAAAGTTTTCTAAGGTTAAACTATTGATTATCATTGTCTTCTCCCGTCTTGTAAAATTTATTAAAGTATGCGTCTGAATATTCCTCTGCTTCTTCTAACTGCTTTTTGGACAAGTTCCTGTATAATTCAACACCTAAATCTTCTAAATCACCATTTAATTCCTTTCCAATTTTGTCTTTCAATGCCTTAATTGGATTTAATAATTCTTCAGTAATTTCTGGTCCATCAGTTCTATCAGTTGTAGGTTCATAACTTAAACGAACGGTTAATGATATATTACCTAGTTTTTTATAAATTTTTTCTGAAACTTCTGATCTATCAAATTTACCTTCTTTAATATTTAATATTACAATAGGTTTCTTATTTGTTTCAGATAAGATCTTTTCATGTATGTAATTGGCAATTGCATCTATTTTTTCATCTAACTCATAATATTTAATATCTTTTACAATAAATCTTCTTTCTAGGTTAAGATTAACATATTCTGCATGAATTTCATCATCAATTGTTAATAAGGTATATCCTTTACCATTATTCTCATACTCTTTTAATTCAGCCTTATTGTTGATGTCTGTAGAACCGGGATAACACATTAATCCATTTTTAAAATTATCCATTTTTCTTTCATGAATATGTCCTAATGCATAGTAATCAAAACCTTCGGGAATGGTATCATTTTCAAATTCACATTCAAAGGTGAATAATTTCTTCACACCACCATGTAACATTAAAATACTATGTTTATGTTCTTTTGTTTCAACAACTAATTCATTTAATTTATTTTGAATTATTTTCTCATGAATCTTTTGAAGATAAGGAAGACCTGTTAAATAAATGTCTTCCTTTAACACATGATGATTATCCTTCGTGGTAATTATGTGAAACTTATCATTCTTATATAATTCTTGGGGTAATGATGATTTTCTTCGTTGTAAAATATCATGATTACCTGCTATCACATAAACTTCTATATTATTATTCATTAACTTAGTGAAACATTCCTGTGCTACAAGTAATGCTTTAATTGGAGGTTTTGGTTGTTCAAACAAGTCTCCACAGTGTATAACATAGTCTACTTCCTGTTCTATAATGTTATCTATCACGTTTTTAAATGAATCATAGAAATCTTCTTCACGTTCTTGTAGACCATATTGTCTGTAACCAAGGTGTGTATCGGCTAAGTGTGCAATTTTTACTGTCATTTTTATAATCCCATTTCATCTAAATATTCTTCACTTTTTTGAAGTCTTGATTCTTCCTCATTCTTAGCACTTTTCCATAGACTTACAATGTCCAAGTCATTTCCAATGCTACGTCCTTTAAATTCGTTTATTTTAACCATTGTTGGTATTTTGGTCATTTGTCCCAGTATAACTGCTTCTCCCACATTTAATGATGGAAGTTTTTTAAGTAATTCTTCACTAAGACTTTCACTACTCTTCTGTACATGGGCCTGGTCACTAGGCTCAACTAATCTTAATATAATCAGGTTATTTAATTGGGAGAGTGATTCACTATCTAAAGATTTAGGGCTTTGACTAACTAAACATAATCCTACACCAAATTTACGACCTTCTCTTGCAATTCGTCCAATAATTGACTTTGAACGAGTATTTCTTTTTTGTGATGCAAGAATATGTGCTTCCTCTATAATACTAAATACAGGGAAAGATAATGTTTTTCCTTTACCTGTGGTCATAAAGTTTTTTCTTCTATTTAAAATCTCTGTTAACACGTGTTTTACCAGTATATCTGATGCTTTTTCATCCAATGAACTTAAACCTATGATGTTTACTTTGCCGACTTCTATTGTAGATACTATATCTGAAACATCTGTTGAGTCAAGAATACTTCTATATTTTCTTTTCATGTCTTCTAACTTAAATGCAACTTGATTAACTGCATCAATATGGCTGTTATTTTTTCTTTCAGCATTCTCAAGTTCTTCTGCTTTTGTTTCAGCAAAGGTAATCATGTCATTGATGAATAGTCTTTTTTCCTCAGAACCGTTTAGACTTATTTCCTTTGCATAGTCATATGCATCTCTCAAATATTTTTCTTGATTTGTTGCTCCATCAGAAACATTACATAATTTTTTGAATTCAAATATGTTAAGGTCTCTTGGATTAATTTTAGGTGGTATGCTTTTCTTTTTACCATTGGTAAATTCAGTTTTTCCGTACTCTGAGTGCATGTCTAGTACAAGTATTGTTCCGCCAAGACCTAATAATTCGTCAATTATTACACTAGTAGCATTTGATTTACCTGCACCGGTCATAGCAAGAATTCCAAGGTGTCTTGAAACCATCTTATTAACGTCAAGTTTAACTTCAACTTCTGGTTGTGAAAGAACATGACCTATTGTTATTCCTTTTTCATTACTGAATAGTTTTTTTAATTGTTCTAGTGTTGCTCTTTTAATAGTTGTTCCTATGGGTGCTGGTGTTCTTGGTATTTCAAGTTTTTCAATGTCTCCTAGTATTGATACTTCTCCCCTAATGTATTGGTCATTGTCACCTTCTATTTGAACAATTTTTCCAATTGTGTCTTCATTAAGAAGGTCATCACTTAATGTGAAACTTCCACGAAGTAGATTGTCTATTATTCCCATCACAGTTTTTCCAGCATATTCTAGGTATACATATTCATTTACTGCTGGTGTTTTCTTTGATATGAATGATATTTTTGTTGGTGATGTTTCACCGTAACATCGTCCTATAATTTCTGTCATATATTTCCCTCTCTTAGTTTAACATGTCTCTGCCAGTTTTATCATAAATTCCAAGGTTTCTTTGTATTCTGTCCATGAATTTACTTTCTATTTTTACTTCATCATGAGCTTTTTTTAGTATGTGTGGATATCCTTCTACACTCACACTTTCAAGGTCTGCGAGTATTTCTTCAAAAGTTTTCTCTTCAATTTTTCTTGGTAATTCTATTTTCAGTACGTTTGATTTATCTTCTAATTTTACAAAGGATGTTGTGAACACGTTGTCACTTAGTTGTCTATTTCTAACTGGATAATCTATTGTTACTTTGTTACCATTTATTTCTCGTATTATATTATTGGATTCTTGTAATCGTGGGCGTGTATATCCTGATTCATCACATGTGTATTCTATTACTGCTGAATCAGGTATGAATTCATTAAACAAGCTTTTTGTACTGCTTGTCTTTGATATGCAAATTATTTTATCTTTAAACTCTTTTAACAAGTAATAAATGCATAATAATTGTTCAATACTTTCTAAGTACATTAAGATGTTCATTTCATTATCTTTGTAAGAATAATCCATGTTCTCCATTTTTATAAGTTTTTGACATTCTTGGGATAATTCTCCCTTTATTCTTTCGGTAGTAATTTCAATAGATAAATCATTATTGCCTATAGACTCCTCTAATTGTCTGTAATATTCTGGAAAGATCATGGTTAATTTTTTGGGAATATCGTAATATTGTAATGGTCTGAAACTCATTAAACTTCCACGTAGTGAACCATCCATTAGCATATAATGAATGTCGTCATGTTTTCTGAGCGTGTCAATGGTACTTTTTAGTTCAAAGATGTTCATCTGTAATGAAAGAAGTCTATCTATTCTATTATTGTATATTGTGGAAACAGTGTTTATATCTGCAGAAGTAGATTCCTTAAACACATTTTGGCCACTTTTTGATACAATAGTTTGGCTAGTTATTGCATAAATATATCCTGCCATATACTTTGTTTTATTAAAACTTCCATCTATAGCAGAAAAGTTCTTATCCTGTATGTTTTTATCAAATTTTTTTGGAACATATTCCTTTTTAACGTTTGCAATCTCTATTTGTTCAGCAATATTTTCGAAAAATTCATTTATTTCATTTCTTTTCTCAATAGTTTTCAAATATAATGCATCTAACATGATTTTAGTAAACCTCTTATTTTTTAGAAATAGTTAGTTAATAATAGATTTCATTATAATACTATATAACTATTATTTTTCAATATAAACTAATAGTATTATATTTCATTGCTCAAAAACTTTTTAATAAGATTTTTTTTTCTTAGTATTTATGACATTTGCAAATTTAAAAAATTATTTCTATCATGTTAACATAATATTATACAATAAGTAGTAGGTGTGCTAATTGCAAATAATTACTAATGACGAAAATAAAATTATTATGTTCATAAAGAATAATCTTGACAAATATCCTGAAAATGTGTCTTACGATATTATACGGGAAGTACTTGATTTTTCTGAAACTAAAATGGTTGATTTATTATCCGCTCTTCAAGACAAGGGAATAATAAAATTTAATTCTTCTACAAAAGATGTAACCTATACTGATTTGGACATGGATGTTCAAATTGTAGAAAACAAATCTCAACTAAAAGAATTAATGTTAAATCAAACAGAAGAAGATGCTTATACAATAATTACAGATGTAATTAATAAGTATGATAACTACGCACCAAGATACATTCTGGAAGGAGCATTAATGTATGGTGAATTAGAATTAACACCAAAAAGAACATATAATATTATTGTAGCATTAGAAAATAAACAACTACTAAAACGTGTAGAAAAGGTTGATGGAGAATATTATACAATCTAACTACATTTCAAAATAATCTATTTTTTTTGTTAATAAAATTATTTACTAAAAAAAAACATATAATAACATAATATTTTCAAGAAATTTAACTTTTAAGGGGGATATAAAATATGATATTGATTGTTGGTGGAGCAGGTTACATAGGTTCTCATACAAACAAAGCATTAACCGAATCAGGTTATGAAACAATAGTTATAGATAACTTAAGTTATGGTCATAAGGAAGCAGTTAAATGGGGAACATTTGTACAATGTGACCTAAAAGATATTGATGAATTAGACAAAGTATTTGAAACATATGATATAACAGCAGTAATGCATTTCTCATCTTTTATAGAAGTAGGAGAATCAGTAGAAAATCCAGAAAAATATTATACAAACAATGTAGTAAACACAATGAACCTGCTGAAAGTAATGTTAAAACATAATGTGAAAAAATTCATATTCTCATCAACATGTGCAACATACGGAGTTCCACAAAAAATTCCACTAGTAGAAGATCATCCACAAAATCCAATAAATCCATATGGAAGAACAAAACTAATGGTTGAACAAATATTAAAAGACTATGATGCAGCATATGGACTAAAATCTGTTATACTACGATACTTTAACGCATCAGGAGCAGATAAATCCGGTGAAATAGGAGAAGCACATAATCCAGAATCACATCTAATACCATTAATTCTCGATGCAGCAATAGGAAAACGTGAAAACATAAAAATATTCGGAACAGACTATGATACGGAAGATGGAACCTGCATAAGAGATTACATTCACGTAACTGACTTAGCAGATGCACATATCTTAGCATTACAATACCTGGATGATGGAAACGACAGTAACGAATTCAACCTAGGTAATGGGAAAGGATTCTCCGTACGGGAAGTTATAGATTCCGTTAAAAAAGTAACCGGACGAGAATTTGAAGTTGTAGAAACAGAACGTAGGCCAGGAGATCCAGCAATATTAATCGGAAGCAGCCAAAAAGCAAAAAATGTCCTAAAATGGGACCCACAATATGTGGAAATAGATAAAATTGTAGAATCCGCATGGAACTGGCACAAAAAATTAAATAAGGAATACTTATGAATAATTCAGTATGTGCTGTAGTTGTAACGTTTAACAGGAAAGAACTATTAGTGAAATGTTTGGATTCCCTATTAAACCAGAGTTTAAAACTACAAGCAATATATGTTGTAGACAATAATTCCACAGACAAAACAGAGGAATTACTACTAGAAAAAGGATACATCCACGAATTACCAGCTATCAACAAAAAATCTGTCAGTGAAACATACCGTGAAAATGTTCTTATAAAATATATTCATCTGCCAGAAAATCTTGGAGGAGCCGGAGGATTCTATGAAGGAGTAAAAAAAGCCCATGAAGACAACTATGATTGGATATGGATAATGGATGATGATGCTTTTCCAACAGAAAAGTGTCTAGAAAACCTAAGTCCATATTATAATCTTGAAGACACAGTAGCACTTGCTAGTTTAAAAGTGGATTTGGAAGGTAACATACTTTATCATCATAGAGGATATTTTAACTTCTCCCATGGACTGCCAATACAAGAACACATAACAAAAGAAGATACTGAAAATGAAATTACAGATATAGACATGGCATCATTTGTAGGACTTCTCATAAAAAGTGAAGCAGTATCTAAAATAGGTTATCCTAAAAAAGAATTCTTTATTCATGCAGATGATTTAGAATATTGTATAAGACTAAGAACTCAAGGAAAAATAAGATTAATAAATAAGAGCATTATAAAACATGCCGAAGGTAGTGTACAAGGAACATTCAAAAAATCATTTTTAGGTTTAAAAGTAAATAGAAGACCATACGAAAAATTGTGGATAAACTATTATATGCAAAGAAATCTAATCTGGTTAGGTAGAAAATATTCTCAAAATAAAATATCTTTATACACAACAGTAATAAAAAATTATATCATGACCATAATGGGGATAATCTTATTTGATGATAATAAAATAAAAAGGATACGATTTTATACAAATGCCTATAAGGATGGTATTAATTCCAATTTTGATAACAATAAGCCAAAACAAATATTATATAATTAAAAAGGGGATAATATGGGAGTAAAATTCAAAGATATAACAACAGCAGAACCCATTGAAATGAATGATTTAAAAGGAAAGGTATTGACAGTAGATGCCTCAAATTTAATATATAAATTCTTATCTACTATGAGACAGGTTGATGGAACACCCCTAAAGGATTCCAATGGTAATATTACTTCACATCTTAGTGGAATCTTTTTTCAAACATCAACATTAATATCTAAACAAGTAAAACCAGTATATGTTTTTGATGGAAAATCACCAGAATTAAAGAGTAAAACAGTTCAGGAAAGAATAGAAGTTAAAAAAGAATCTGAAAAAAAATACCATGAAGCTATGGAATCTGGGGATTTGGAAACTGCCAGAAAATATGCATCAAGAACAGTACACTTGGATAAAGAAATAATTGAATCTTCAAAAAAGTTACTTGAATTAATGGGTTTACCTTATGTTCAAGCAAAAACAGAAGGTGAAGCACAAGCATCATATATGGTGTCACAGAAAGATGCATGGGCTGTAGTATCTCAGGATTATGATTGTTTGCAATTTGGAGCAACAAGAATGCTTAGAAACTTCAGATTGTCACAATCATCAAAAAATATGGAAATAATCTCATTACAAAAAACATTGGATGATTTACAACTAACAAGAAAACAGATGGTTGACCTTGCAATGTTGGTTGGAACAGATTTTAATGAGGGTGTCTATGGTATAGGTGCAAAAAAGGGTCTTAAATTAATGCAAAAATATGGTTCTTTAGAAGTTGCATTAGAAAAATTGGATAAAACTATTGAAGTAGATCCTGATGAAATACGTGACATATTCTTAAATCCTGATGTAGTAACAGATTATGATATTAAGTTCAGAACTCCTAAGAAAGAGAAATTATTGGACTTTTTATGTGGTGATCATGATTTTAGTGAAGAAAGAACACTTGCTTCTATTGATAAATTAAAAAAAGAAACAGCTCAAACTAGTTTAAACCAATGGTTTTAAACTAGTCATTTTAAACTATTTTTTTTATGTTCCTACGTCCCAACTGTTCATGTATTGTTTTTGTTCATCGGATAGTTGGTCTATTTCTATTCCCATTGTTTGTAGTTTGAGTTTTGCTACTTCTATGTCTACTTCGTCTCTTGTTTTGTATACTCCTGGTTCCATGTTTTCGTTAAGTATTCTTTTTGCTGATAGTGCTTGCATTGCGAAGCTTAGGTCCATGATTTCTGCTGGGTGTCCTTGTCCGTGTTCTCCTGCGAGGTTTACTAGTCTTCCACCTGCTAGTAAGTATACGTTTCTTCCATCTTTGAGTGTGTAGCAGTCTATGTCTGGTTTTATTGTTTCTTGTTTTTCTGTTCTTGCTAGTAGGTCGTTTTCGTTGATTTCAACGTTGAAGTGTCCTGCATTTGATAGCATGCATCCGTCTTTAACGTGGTCGAAGTCGTCTCCGGATATGATGTCTCTGTTTCCTGTTGCTGTTATTACTATGTCTGCTTCTTCTAGTGCTTTTTGTACTGTCATTACTCTGTATCCGTCCATTCTTGCTTCTAGTGCTCGTATTGGGTCTACTTCTGTGACTATGACATTTGCTCCTAATCCTTTTCCTCGCATTGCGATTCCTCTTCCACACCATCCGTATCCGCATACTACTACTGTTTGTCCTGCGATTACACTGTTTGTTGTTCCCATTATGGAGTCGAATGTGGATTGTCCTGTTCCGTATCTGTTGTCGAATAAGTATTTCATGTATGAGTCGTTTACTGCCATTACTGGGATTTTCAGTGCTTTATCTTGGTGCATTGCTTTGAGTCTGTGGATTCCTGTTGTTGTTTCTTCACATCCTCCACGTAGTTTTTCGAGTAATTCTGGTCTTTCTTTGTGTATTAAGAATATTAGGTCTGCGCCGTCGTCTATAACTATGTCTGGTTCGTAGTCTAGTACTTTGTTTAGGTGTTCGTAGTATTCTTCATTGGTTTGTCCTGTCCATCCGTACATATTTAGGCCTAGTTTTGCTCCTGCTGCTGTTGCGTCGTCTTGTGTGGATAATGGGTTACATCCTGTCATTACGACTTCTGCTCCTCCTGCTTGTAGGGTTAGTCCTAGGTTGATTGTTTTTGGTTCTAAGTGTAAGCATGAGCCTATTGTTATTCCTTCGAATGGTTTTGTTTCTTCAAATTCTTTTTTTATGCTTTCTAGTACGGGCATGTGTCTTTGTACCCATTTAATCTTTTTTTCCCCTTCTGGTGCTAAATTAATATCTTTAATGTCATAAGCCATATATTTAACCTCATTATATTTATCAATAATATTTATTTTATTTATATGTCTTATTAATTATTTTGTTAATATGGTTTTATTTTTTCTTACGTGTTCTTGAAAAATAATAATATAATTTCCTAAAGCAATTCTTTCATAAGGAAACATTTATATTAGTATAAAACTAAACTAATACTATACAATAGGTGATTAAACTTGTCAGATAATAAAACACAATTAGGTTTCGGAGCAATGAGACTTCCACAAACAGATGCAAACAACCCAACAACTATAGATATGGATGAATTAACAAAAATGGTAGACTATTACATGCAACAAGGATTCAATTACTTTGACACATCCTATGCATACCACAACGAAAAATCAGAAAATGCAATCAAAGAAACATTAGTAAACAGATACCCACGAGAATCATATAAAATAGCAGATAAAATACCAACATGGTTACTACAAAAAGAAGAAGATAATGAAAAACTAGTAAACATAATGTTAGAAAGATTAGGTATAACCTACTTTGATGTACTTTTAATTCATAACATAAACAAAGCATTTATAGAAGCAGCAGAACATGCAAATAGTTTCGAATACTTACGTAAAGCAAAAAAAGAAGGTAAAGCAATAAAAGTAGGATTTAGTTTTCATGATAAAGCAGATTTATTGGAAGAAATACTAGAAAAATATCATGACATAGTAGATGTAGTACAAATACAATTAAACTATCTTGACTGGAAAGATCAAAGAGTTCAATCAGAAAAATGTCATGAAATATGCTTAAAATATGGAGTAGACATAGTTGTAATGGAACCAATTAAAGGTGGAATGCTAATAAATGTATCAAAAAACATAAAAGAAAACTTCGAAAAAGAAGGAAAAAAATTAGCCGCTGAAGCATTAAAATTTGCAGCATCAAGAGAAAACATTATAACAGTCCTTAGTGGAATGAGTTCTCTTGAACAAATGAAAGAAAACTGTAAAACAATCAAAGATTTTAAAACTATGTCTGATGAAGACTATGACTTTTTAATGCAACAAGCAGAAGAAATTAGAAAAGATGTTGATATAAACTGTAGTTACTGTAATTACTGCGTGAAAGAATGTCCACAAAACATTCCTATTCCTGACTTATTTAACCTCTACAATTCTGATAAAATTCATCCGTTACAAGCAAATCGTGCATTATATGGAAGTACTTCTGCAGTTAATGCTCCTGCATCATCATGTATAGAATGTGGTAATTGTCTTAAATATTGTACACAACATTTAAATATTCCACAACTTTTAAAAGATGTTGCAAATCATTTTGAATAAAAAAAAAAGAGTTGAATATAGAACTTATTCTACATTCAATTTTCTTAGGGAGTTAGTTCTTATTGTTTAGTTGTATGAAACTAATTCATTTTCTTTTGTTGGCTTCACTTTTTTCATAGCAGTTTCAAATTCAGACATGTAAACTTCTTCAGAGTCTAAATCTTCTCTTAAAGTTAACATTACTGCTTCTCTGCATACTGCTTCAATATCTGCTCCTACAAATCCTTCTGTTTTTTCAGCTAATTCTTTAATATCCACATCTTCTGCTAATGGCATATCTTTTGTATGTACTTTGAA
>ODAI010367238.1_pt1 | contig 15436 bp, 9 predicted proteins | sample 1539321 | NCBI WGS metagenome assembly ODAI01 (sample SAMN02144231, study PRJEB22623) | gut metagenome | biome: sheep rumen | host: Ovis aries | place: New Zealand
ATGGTCGGTCACACAGGCGTGCTCCCGGCAGCGATCAAGGCCGTCGAAGTTGTCGACGAGTGCGTAGGAAAGGCTCTTGAGGCGATCAAGGAGGAGGACGGCGTTCTCTTTATCTGTGCGGACCACGGCAACTGCGAGCAGATGGTCAACTATGAGACCGGCGCTCCCCACACCGCGCACACCACGAACCCGGTTCCCTTCATCCTGGCGAACTATCACGAGAACGTTAAGCTCAGAGAGGGCGGCGTTCTGGCGGACATTGTTCCCACTCTGATCGACATCATGGGATACGAGCAGCCCAGGGAAATGACCGGAAAATCTCTTCTCATCCGCGAATAATACGCTTTTGAGAAGAAAATTCACCCAAAATTCACAATATATAGGCAGGCAGGAACGAATTTTCCTGCCTGCTTTTGTTATGATGTGGTAAAATAGTTTGATATATGCGCCTTTTGCATATTGAAGGGACACTTTGGAGAGTAACATTTGATGAGTGAACATGCAGGAAAAAAGTTAGACCGATATCTGAAAGACAATGCGTCCCGGGCTGCTGAAGAAAGGAAGTACGGGTCGGCGCGTCTGAGAAGATGGAGGGGACGGGCTGTCTCCTGGCTGTATCTTGCCCCGAGTCTGATCGGCGTGGGGCTGTTCTTTGTGCTCCCCTTCGGAGTGGTCATTTACTATTCCATGATCAATAATCCCGTCCAGCACGACTATGTCGGTTTTAACAACTTTATCCGCACGTGGCAGAACAATGCCTTCTCACTGGCGGCGCGAAATACGCTGCTCTTCTCGATGATCGCTGTGCCATTGGCGGTAGTGCTGTCTCTGTGGCTCGCGGTGATCATGGAAAGCCGCATACCTTTTAAGAGGACCTTCCGGACATTTTTCCTCAGTCCCATGATGGTGCCGATCGCATCCGTGATCCTGGTATGGCAGGTTCTGTTCGATTACAACGGCCTGGTCAATGTATTTCTGACCCGCGCCGGTATTGACAGGATCGACTGGCTCAAGTCGGACCTCGCGCCGATCGTCATCATACTGCTGTTTCTGTGGAAGAATCTGGGCTACAATATGATCCTGTTCATGTCGGGTCTTTCAAGCATACCCAGAGACCAGATCGAGGTGGCGAGGCTCGAGAGCGCGACGGAAGGCCAGATCTTCTGGAAGATAAAGATAAGATACCTCTCTTCGACGATCATGTTCGTCATAATCATGTCATTGATCAATTCCTTTAAGGTATTCAGGGAGGTCTATCTCCTCACGGGTGACTATCCCTACAATTCTCTGTACATGATGCAGCATTTTATGAATAACACATTTCAGTCTCTGGATTATCAGAAACTGTCCGCCGCCGCGATCATCATGGCTGTGTTTATGATGGTCGTGATCGGGATTCTGCTTCTGGCGGAGGACCGGTTCGGAAAGGATCTTGAGCAGTAGGAATATGGGATTATTTAAGAAGAAAAAAAATGAGGGTTCCATAGAGACCGCGCATAAGGAAGCGGAAACCGCTAAGAAAGAGGTGCCGGCCTTGAATGCGGAACCGGTCAAAACAGCGGAACCGGACAAATCAGCGGAACCTGCCAAAAAAGTCAAACAGGCCCAAAAAGCTAAATACAGAGAGTACGACGCGATCAGCGACCGCAGAAGGGCGGAGGGCAGGCAGACTGTGAGAAGGACCATCGCCGCGGTCTTCTTCGCGTTTCTGTTTCTGACGCCCACAGTACTCACCTTCACGAACAGTTTTATGACCGCGTCGGAGATCAGTGCCAACTACGGATCGATCTTCGCGCAGAACACTTCCGGCGGCAAGGTGTTTGTCTCCGAGGTGGTGAACCTCAAGTTCATCCCGGATATGGTGACCTTCAGCCAGTACGCCACGGTGCTCTTTAAAAGCCCGGAGTATTTGATGAAATTCTGGAATTCCGTGATCTACGTAGTGCCGATCGTGGTCTTTCAGCTCTTTGTGGCTTCCCTTGCTTCTTTCGGCTTCGCAAGATACCGCGGGAAGGTGAAGCAGCTGATCTTTTTCCTGTATATAGTATTGATGCTGATGCCCTATCAGGTCACTCTTGTGCCCAACTACATGGTGACTTCGGAACTGGGGATCGTAGGAACGAGATGGGCGATCTGGCTGCCGGGTATATTTTCTCCCTTTGCCGTGTATATGCTTACCAAGTATATGAGAAGGATACCGTATTCTCTCTATGAGGCGGCGGCCATAGACGGAGCGGGAGAGTGGCAGATATTCACACAGATCTGTATGCCGATCTGCAGAGGAGGCCTGGCCTCGATCGCGATCCTGATCTTCATCGATTACTGGAACATGGTCGAGCAGCCGCTGATCCTTCTGGACAATGAAGAGATGTATCCTCTTTCTGTATTTTTGTCGAGGATCAATGCGGGCGAGATCTCTCTGGCTTTTGCCGTAGCTGTCATATATATGGTCCTGCCGATGCTTTTCTTCCTTTACGGCGAAGAGTATCTTGTGGAAGGAATTCTGTACCAGGGCGGCATCAAGGAATGATGTCAGGGCCCGTCACTTTAAAGAGGTAGACAGGTTATGTACGAAATCGAAGATAAGGAAAACAGAGAACGGTATCAGATGCAGCGCTCAGCTGCCAGAAAGGATTGGATCAAGAATCTGGCCATTGTCTTTTTGTCGATCATGCTCATTCTGACCTTCTTCTCCAACACGATCATGAACTATTCGCTTCCGCAGGTGGCGACCCGGTATGTGCAGGAGGGAAGCATCACGCCTAAGGTCAGAGGTTCAGGCGTCGCGGAGGTGGAAGATCCTTACAGCGTAAAAGCGCCTAACGGCAGAGTGATCGCATCTGTCAATGTCAGGGCAGGTGACGATGTCAAGAAAGACGATGTGATCTTTGAACTGCAGGATTCGGAATCCGATGAACTCAAAGAGGCCAGGAAGGAATACGAAGAGGCCAAGGCCAATTTCCAGAAAGCCCTGTTCAGCGGAGACCTGACCAACGACGCGGTGGAAAGGATCAGAAACGGCGAGTATCTGACGGATGACGAGATGCAGGAGATCCTCGATGAGGTAAATTCCGACTACGATGACGCGCTCTATGAAGATACGGAAGCGGGTCTTGAGGTGGAGAGACTCAACGGGTCGGTCAATAATACCACCACTTTGGGAGATGATGAGGAAGCTGCCAAGCAGGCCGCGAGGGATGCCAAAAAGCTGGCTGAGGCTCAGGCCTATAAAGCGGAAACCGAAGCAGAACTGACCAGAGCGACCAATAACAGGGACACTACGGTAAAGAGTATTCAGGCGGAACTGGAACTCAAATCGATCCAGAAGACGATGGAAGATGCCCAGGCTAAGGTGGAGAGTCTCGAAAAAGCGGAAAAGAGCGCCACTGTCAAGGCGCCGATCGACGGAAAGGTCGTCTCTGTAGCCTACAACGCCGGCGACAACACTTCCTCTGACACTGTCGGAGCTGTGATCCAGCCCGAGGGGAAAGGGATGACGGTCAGTTTCACCTGCACCAAGGAACAGGCGCAGATGCTCAAGACCGGCATGGAGGCCAAGCCCCAGAATGAGTGGGCTTATTCGGACTTTAAGGCAACACTGGCGAGCATCACGGAGGACGCTTCAGACAGCTCCGGCGGCAAAATATTGAAGTTTGAGATCCAGAGCCCGGATGTGGAAGCCGGAGACACCGTACAGCTCACCGTAGGAGAGAATACGAAGACCTATGACCTTACGGTTCCCAACAACGCCGTGAGAGAAGATAATAACGGCAAGTTCATTCTGATCGTAAGCAGTAAAGAGAGTCCTCTCGGGAACAGATACATCGCGACCAGAGTAGATGTACAGGTCCTTGAGAGCGATGATCTTCTGACAGCCATTTCAGGGCCCCTGAGCGGCTATGAATATGTGATCACCACTACCACCAAGCCGGTGGCTGCCGGCATGCAGGTGAGACTTGCGGAGGATTTGCAGCAGTGACCGCTAAGAGGAAAAAGCGCAGGATAACTCCCTGGAAAAAGACCGCACTGAAAGTCTGCGTCCTGTGGCTCATTGCGGCAGCGGGGATCCACGGATTCCGAGAGATTAAAGCGCTGGCTTTTGAGGACCAGAGAGAGGCGTCCAGATGGGGTGCCCCGGAGAGCTGCGCGCAGGTAAGCGCCTTTCTTCCCCGGGAAGAAGCGCTGATGGAAGAAAATATCAAGGATCTGGAATACAAGATCAATACGACTCTTGCCCAGGATTCGATCAAAAAGACTTCAGAGGGAAAGGACTCGAAGCTGTGGCAGGACTGCTACAGCGGGATCGGGAAACTCAGCCTGGCGGCGGGAAGCAGGACAGTGACTGTCGAGGCAGTAGGAACAGGAGGCGCGTTTTTCACCTTCCATCCCCTCAAGCTGTCAGCGGGTTCCTATTATCTGCCGGATTCCGTGATGAAGGATGAGATCCTTCTCGACGAGGAGACTGCCTGGAAACTGTTTGGCTCTTTTGACGTGGAGGGAAGAACGGTCCGGGTTCAGGATATGCACCTGCGTATTTTAGGCGTTTACAAAAAGGGGGAGGGCAGCCTCTATAAAGAGGGAGGACTGTCAGACTATGTAGTCTTTGTTCAATACAAGACGCTGCTTGGATATGGCGGATCCGGAAACGGATCTGACGGCGGTTCACAGGCATTACCGGGGACTGCATCCAGTCCGGCCGGAGCCCCGGCCCGGGCATCAGAGTCACCGGCAGATAAGCAGACTTCAGGTTCGCAGTCATCCGATGCTCCTGCGGGCAGCGGAGGAACAGGCTCTTCGGGAGGATCCCCAAACTCAGGGGACGCACAGGGCAATACCCCCGACAGCACGCAGAATATGGAAAATGTGGGAACCGGCAACACCCACTATAAAGATACCGGAATGATCACGACTTACGAGATCGTGATGCCCAATCCGGTCGACGGGTATGCGGCATCAGCTGTGAAAAAGGCGTTTGGAGATGACTCCGGCGCGATTGTAGTGGATAATACCAACCGCTACAGAATTCCCAATCTGTACAAGGACATTCGGAGTTTTGCATTACTTGGAATGCGCACCAGGGCAGTCAGGTATCCCTATTGGGAGAATGTTGCCATGGGATGGGAGACGATCTTCGCTGCGCTCTTCCTTCTGGAGTGCATTCTGATCGCTCTGACGATCCTCCTGCTCCTGTGGATGCTGATCCACTGGTACAGGAACAAGAGCTGGACGCTGGCCGGAAGTGTCCGGAATCTGCAGGACAGTGTTTATGAAAGACAATCCAGGAAGAAATATCCGGAGTATTACAGGGAAACAGAACAGGACCAGGAGGAGGACGCGCCTTCAGGAGCAGAGACTGAAGCGTCTCAGGGAACTGACCTTAAGACCGGCAGCGGCAGTCCTGAAAAGGGCATGCTGGAAGACAAAGGACTTACTCCTTTTGAAACGATCAGGGATAAGAGAAAGGCGGTACAGTATGAAACTAAATACCAGGATGATCAGCGTGGTGATGGCAGCAGTGCTGGCTCTGACCACGGCGGCATGCGGTAAGGGCGGAAGTGACAAAAAAGAACCGGACGGGGGTCCTCAAGCCGCCGCATCCGGGGACTGTGTCTACAGCGCCCAGCCTGTCGAGCTTCAGGACAATGACGGATTTCTCGCCGATTTCAATATGGAAAGCCTGATGTACAAAGACGGCAGGATCTACGCGGCCGGCTATTCCTACGGTTTTTCCGATTCAGGCACCCATGCGCTGGTGAATTTCGCGCCGGACGGATCGGATCTGCAGTACAGTCTTTTGATCGGAGGCGGTATGCAGGATGTGCTCGCCATGAATATCGGCTCTGACGGCAATTACTATATCGCAATGGTTTCCTATAATAGTGATTCACTGAGCTTTACCTCGGGGAGCGGCGATGAGAGCGGCCCCGGAGGCGCAGAGGGACCTGAAGGAGTCGTCGAAGAGGGACCGGTCGGGGCAGTGGAAGAAGGCCCCGGCGGAGCAGTGGAAGAAGGTCCCGGCGGAGCAGTGGAAGAAGGCCCCGGCGGGGCAGTGGAAGAAGGTCCCGGCGGAGTCGTGGAAGAAGGTCCTGCCGCGGAAGGTAAAGACCAGGTCGTGGAGTTTTATACAGAGGGCGGAGACTCTCCTGCCAATGATCCGGCGCTTCAGGAAGAAGCAACGGACGGGATCACCTCCCCTGCGGACGAGTTCAAGGGCAATGATGACGCGTACGCCGAGGAAGATCTGATCGTTTCGGAGGCTGTAGAAGCCGATCCGGCTTCCGCCGCCCAGACCGGAGAGAGCGTGTATGTCCTCTCATGTACTGCACCCGACGGACAGGAAATCTGGAGAGTGCCTGCCCGGGTTCCGGAAAACGGCGGGATGGACTATTATGTCAACGGTGTTGCTTACAGCAAGGACGGCCTTATCGTGAGCACTTCCATGGGACTCGATCTTTACAGCGCTGAGGACGGATCTTTTATTAAGACTATCAGTACCGACGACCAGTTAAAGAGCATCACGCCTTATGTGCTCGAGGACGGAACGGTAGTGACCGTCACATACGGAGGCACCGGCGAGCAGATCACGGTGATCGACCTGGAAACCGGCAAAACGGGAGAGAGTTATCCGGTTCCTTCTGAAGCGGGGATGTCCTTTGTCTTCCCCGGAAAGACCTGGCAGCTGTACATGGCGGGCGCTAACGCGATCTACGGAATGAACCTGGACGGCGCCGGCATCACCAAGGTCATCGATTATGTGGATTCGGACATGGATGTCACGGCAGTTACCGGCCTTGCGGAGATGGAGGAAGGCAAACTTGCGGCGGTCGTCGCCGACCTGTCCGGCAGCAGTGTGGTGGAGATCCTCTCCAAAGTAGATCCGGAAGTCGTCGCCAACCGCAAGACGATCACGCTTGGCTGCTATTACCTGGACTACGAGGTCCGCAAACAGGTCTTTGCTTTTAATAAAACGAATCAGGACGCCAGGATCAGCATCGTGGACTACTCACAGTACGACGGAGAGACCGGATCGGAGGGACTGACCAAACTGAATACGGATATCGCATCCGGAAGCGCGCCGGACGTGCTGGTCCTCTCCCCGATCATGCCTGTCAGCAGCTACATCAGCAAGGGTGTCTTTGAGGACCTGACTTCATATATGGAAAGCGACGAGGAGATCTCCGGGAAAGAATATCTGACCAATGTGTTTGACGCGTTCAAGAGCGATGGCAAAACATACGCGGTCATTCCATCTTTCTATGTAAATACTATAGTCGGCAAGACCGAAGATATCGGAGACGGTTCCGGCTTCACACTGGATTTTGCCGATCAGCTCGCTGCTTCCAAGGGCATTGCCCAGGGCAGAATGTTCGGCCTCTCCAGCAGAGATGATATACTCTATCAGGCTCTGGAACTGTGCGGAGACCAGTTCATTGACTGGGAAAAATCCGAGTGTAAGTTCGATTCGCCCGAGTTTATCCGTCTGCTTGAATTTGTCAGCCAGTTCCCTGCCAAAATAGATGAGACCGGCATGCAGGAGGACACGACGGCGTTCTACAGAAACGGAACGGCTCTGTTCGCAAGAGAGTCGGTCGGCACTTTCGATGAGTATGTAAATCTCCGGTACGGCTATTTCGGCACAGAGGTCACCATGGCCGGTTTCCCGTCCCAGACGCCCGGGACCGCGGCGATCTCCCCGCAGCTTGAGATCGCGGTCAACGCCGCTTCCGACCAGAAGGACGCCTGCTGGAGTTTCGTGCGCCGCTTCCTTCTCGATGACTATCAGAACTCTATCGAGATGTACTGGCCGGTCAGCATCAACGCGCTGGACCAGCTGGCCAACAAGGCAATGGAGCCCCTCTACTATACGGACGAGAACGGACAGAAAGTAGAGGATCATATCATCATGAACATCGGCGGCGAGAACGTGGAGCTGCCGAGGATCTCTGATTCTGAGGTCGACCGGATCTATGCTTTCCTCAGGGGACTGAGCAGCAAGGCATATTTTGACAGAAGCGTCGAGAATATCATAGTCGAAGAGGCGGCGGCCTTCTTCGAGGGACAAAAGAGCGCAAGGGACGTAGCGGGAGTCATCCAGAGCAGAGTCCAGATCTATATCAACGAGAACAGCTGAGCCCCGAAGGGCAGCCTAAGAAAGGACAGCATTACATATATGGCATCAAATCACTACGACAATATCCGGGAGAGGACCAGAAACTTCTGCATCGTAGCCCATATCGACCACGGCAAATCCACTCTGGCGGACCGCATGATCGAGAGGACGGGGCTTCTGACAAGCCGCGAGATGCAGGACCAGGTCCTGGACAATATGGAACTGGAGCGCGAGCGCGGCATCACGATCAAGAGCCAGGCTGTGCGTCTTGTCTATAAGGCAAAGGACGGCGTGGAGTACATCTTCAACCTGATCGATACGCCCGGTCACGTAGATTTCAACTATGAGGTCAGCCGCTCGCTGGCGGCCTGCGACGGAGCGATCCTGGTCGTGGACGCGACTCAGGGCATACAGGCCCAGACACTGGCCAATGTCTATCTGGCGCTTGAACATGACCTGGATGTATTTCCCGTGATCAACAAGATCGACCTTCCAAGCGCAATGCCTGAGGAGGTGCGGCATGAGATCGAGGACGTGATCGGCATTGAGGCGGAGGACGCCCCTCTGATCTCGGCCAAACAGGGCATCGGCATTGAGGATGTCCTGGAAGCGGTGGTGGAGAAGATCCCTGCGCCCGAGGGGAACGCCGAGGAGCCGCTCAAGGCCCTGATCTTTGACTCTCTCTATGATTCCTATCGCGGCGTCATCGTGTTTTGCAGGATCCGGGACGGCGTGATCAAAAAGGGCATGCAGGTGCGCATGATGGCGACCGGAGCGGTCGTTGAAGTTGTGGAAGTGGGCTATTTCGGCCCCGGTCAGTTCATCCCCTGCGACGAGCTGGCAGCGGGACAGGTCGGATACTTCACAGCATCCATTAAGAACATCAAGGACGCGCGGGTCGGTGACACTGTCACAGAGCACACACGCCCCTGCGCGGAACCCCTTCCGGGCTATAAGAGAGCACAGCCCATGGTCTACTGCGGCCTCTATCCGGCGGACAGCGCCAAGTATCCGGATCTGCGGGACGCGCTGGAGAAATTGCAGCTCAACGACGCTTCTCTGTTTTTTGAACCGGAGACGTCTCTGGCTCTCGGTTTCGGATTCCGCTGCGGATTCCTGGGACTGCTTCACATGGAAGTTATCCTGGAGCGCCTGGAGAGGGAATACGATCTTGACCTGATCTCCACAGCGCCCGGCGTTGTTTACAAGGTCTATAAGACGGACGGCACGATGATCGAACTCACCAATCCGTCCAACCTGCCTGACCCTGCCAAAATAGAGCACATGGAAGAGCCTATAGTGAGTGCTGAGATCATGGTGACCACGGAGTTCATCGGGCCCATCATGCAGCTGTGCCAGGAGAGGCGGGGGCGCTATCTCGACACCGAGTATATTGAAGCGACCCGCGCGGTGCTCAAATATGAGCTTCCCCTCAACGAGATCATCTATGATTTCTTCGATGCTCTCAAGTCGAGGTCGAGAGGATACGCCTCTTTCGACTATGACCTCAAGGGGTATGAGACCAGCGAGCTGGTCAAGATGGACATCCTTGTGAACAAGGAGCCTGTGGACGCCCTCTCCTTCATCGTGCATGCCGCGGGCGCTTATGAGCGCGGACGCAAGATGTGCGAAAAACTCAAAGAGGAGATCCCGAGGCAGCTCTTCGACGTGCCGATCCAGGCGGCGGTCGGCGGACGCATTATCGCCCGCGAGACTGTCAGACAGCTGCGCAAGGACGTACTGGCCAAGTGCTACGGCGGCGATATTTCCCGAAAGAAGAAGCTGCTCGAGAAGCAGAAAGAAGGCAAGAAGAGAATGCAGATCGTCGGAAATGTAGAGATCCCGAAGGAAGCGTTCATGAATGTCCTGAAACTTGATGCCGGAAACTGAAAAAGGTGTGGAATGAGTGAATACATCGGCGTCAGACCGGTCTCTCTTTACCTGCACTTTCCCTTTTGCGAGAGAAAGTGCAGGTATTGTGATTTTCTGTCGGGACCGGCCGGCGAAAAGACAAGAGAAGAGTATATTGACCTTCTGTGCCGCGAGATCGAACTGCGGGCCCAGGAGATCAGGCGGGCGGCAGACGGCAGTCAGCAGGCTGATGCGTGCAGCTCGCCGGCACAGAGCGGTGCGGCGGTGGATTCGGTTTTCATCGGTGGAGGAACTCCCTCTCTGATGACCCCCGCCCATGCGGCCCGAGTGATGGAGACGATCCGCAGCTGCATTCCGGTTCTGCCTGACGCGGAGATCAGCATGGAAGTAAACCCGGGTACTGTGAGTCCGGAAAAACTCCGCGGGTTCAAAGCTGCCGGCATAGGAAGGCTTTCTATAGGCGTGCAGTCTTTTGATGACTCCGAACTGCGCCTTCTGGGTCGGATCCACACTTCCGCAGAGGCGCGGGAGACTTTTCTTGCCGCGCGGGAAGCGGGATTTGCCAACATCAATCTGGACCTGATGTCGGCGCTCCCCGGCCAAAATATAGAAACCTGGTCTCACACGCTCGAGGAAGCAGTGTCTCTGGGACCCGAACACATCTCGGCCTACAGCCTGATCATCGAGGAGGGGACTCCTCTTGCCTCTTTACTGGACGCCGGGAAGCTGCCCGATCTTCCTTCGGAGGAGGAAGACCGCAGAATGTATCACTTCACGAAGCAGTTTCTGGCTTCGAAGGGATACCGCCGATACGAGATCTCAAACTATGCCCAAAAGGGGTATGAGTGCAGACATAACTGCGGGTATTGGACCGGACACGAATACCTTGGGCTGGGACTTGGAGCATCCTCCTGTCTGGGTGACGAGCGGTTCAGAAATCCGGATAAAATGGATGAATACCGGACAGCCGTTATGAGCATGAACGATCATAATTCTGCAGAGACAATGCGGCGCGAAAGACAGAGACTTACTCAGAAGGACCGCATGGAGGAATTCATGTTCCTCGGACTGCGTATGACTGAGGGCGTCTCAGAGTCAGAATTTGAAAGACGCTTTGGAGTGAGCCCGGAAGATGTTTTCGGAAGCGTGATACACAGGCATTTGGATCAGAAGGTGATCAGCCGTATCCCTGTGAATGTGACAGGGTCATCGGATGACGGATCAGACTTCAGGATTTCGCTGACAGAGTATGGGCTGGATGTGGCCAACTATGTTATGGCGGATTATCTGCTATAAAAAGCCGGGGAAAGGTCCGTAAATAGTCGGGGAAGGCCCCGGCTTTTTTGTTGTCTGTCGGCGGGTAATCCGCCGAAAAAGATTTATAAAACAGGAGATATCAGAAGCTTTTGACAGAAAAGCAAATTGAACAATTCGATATTTTGACAAAAACGAAAGATTGGCTCCCAAATCTGAGTAATAACAGATTTAATCCTTGAATGGCCTGCGAACCTGTTTCTATAATTGTCCTATCTTACAAATCCCGCCCGATCTTATGGGATTTGGAACAAACGCATCTGAGCTTTCTTTCCGGTTCCGGGAAAAAATCCTCAAGAGACAAAACTTTATAGCAGCAGAGCAGCATTGTATTCAGGAGGCGGCATGTACAGCAGTATTATTACAGGCGCAGTCCACGGGATCGACAGTTACCTGATGCGGGTCGAGACCGATATTTCCAACGGACTGCCATCATTTAACATGGTAGGCTTTATGAGCGGCGAGATGAGGGAGGCCGGCGAGCGTGTGCGCGTAGCACTTAAGAATCTGGGGATCCATATGCCTCCGCAGAGGATCACAGTCAATCTCTCGCCTGCGGGCATTCCCAAAAGAGGGATGGTGGTCGATCTGCCGGTGAGCGTCGGGCTGCTGGTCTGTCTTGGGTATATTCCGGACGGCGCAGTAAACAACGTGCTTGTGGCGGGGGAGCTCGGGCTCAACGGCGAGATCAGACCTGTGAACGGAATCCTTTCTATTGTAATGGAAGCGAAGGCCAATGGGATCAGCACCTGCCTCGTGCCTGACGGAAACCTCAAGGAAGGCGCGCTGGTTCACGGGATCCGTGTTGTGGGAGTACGCACATTGGCCGAACTGGTCAATTATCTGAAGAAAACTCCTAAGGAGCGGGACCGGTTTCTGCCTCCTGCTGAGGTGGACGCGGACCAGCTGCTGGGGCAGACTCCGAATAAGGGATATCCGGATCTGTCCCAGGTGCACGGCCAGATTCAGGCCAAAAAAGTGCTGGAGATCGCGGCAGCGGGTTTTCACAATGTTTTGATGAGCGGGCCTCCGGGCGCAGGGAAGAGTATGCTTGCAAGGTGTCTGCCGGGCATCATGCCGCCGCTGACCAAGGAAGAGGCATTAGAGATCACGAAGATTTACAGTGCAGCCGGCCTCCTTCCGGAGGACACTGCGCTGATCACGGAAAGGCCGTTTCTGTCACCTCATCATTCAGTGACAAGGGCAGTCCTGATCGGAGGCGGAAACATTCCTGCTCCCGGACTTATCACACTGGCACATCTCGGAGTCCTGTTTCTGGACGAAATCTCTGAATACAAAGCGAATGAACTCAATTCTCTGCGGGAACCGCTGGAGAATCAGGAGATTATAATAAGAAGACTGACCGGAGCTTACAGATATCCTGCGAGGCCGCTTCTGGTGGCGGCAGCAAATCCCTGTCCCTGCGGGTATTATCCGGACATGAACCGCTGTACCTGCACGCCTAAGGAAGTGCTGAAGTATCAAAAGAGGATCAGCGGACCTTTTATCGACCGGATCGATTTCAGAGTACATGTTGGGAGAGTCGGCTCTGATGAACTGCAGGGCAGCGGCCATTCCGAGAGCAGTGAAACGGTCCGGATCAGGGTCATGGAGGCGATCGAGAGGCAGAAGCGCCGCTTTAGCGGAACTCCGTTCCATTACAATTCGGATATGACGCCGGATGCGGTGGAGCATTTCTGCCCGCTGAATTCACTGCTAACCGAGAAAATGCGGATCGTTTATGACCAGTTGGGAATGAGCGTGCGCTCCTACCACAAATGCCTGAAGATGGCCAGAACTATAGCCGATCTGAACGGGAGGGAAATGATCCTGGAGAGAGATCTGATGATGGCTGTCGGGTTCAGGCTGCAGGAATATAACGAGGAGGAAAAAACTTCGGGAAGAGAATTCAGCAGCGATAAGAAGATCGTACCGGCAAGCAGAAGACATAGTATAGAGGAGGAACTGTCATGAAAGAAAGAGCGATCAATCCGTATGCTCTGTGGCTGTCAAGTATAAGAGGAGTGGGAAATCATACAATAAAGACCCTTTTGGAGACCGCGAGCTGCGCGGAAGAGGTCTACCATATGACGGATGATGAGATAAACAAGTGTCTGGACGGCAAACTTAAGAGAAGGGGCGACGCCGCCGGGAAGGCTCTCAGTATTTGCTTTGCGCAGAAAATGGACCCGGTCGAAGAAGCGGAGAAACTGAGGCAGAGAGGAATAGGGTTTGTCAGCATAGAGGAGGATTTCTTTCCCCAAAGACTGAGGGGGATCCCGGACTGTCCTTACGGGATTTATTTCGTCAGGGAGCTTGTGCCGGATGATGTGCCGTCAGTTGCGATAGTCGGTGCAAGGAACTGCTCATCTTACGGGAGGGAACAGGCAAGAGTCTTCGCGGAAAAACTGGCGCTGAACGGGATCTCGGTAGTGAGCGGAATGGCCAGGGGCGTTGACGGCATTGCCGGAAGAGCGGCAGCTAATGCGGGAGGACGATCCTACGCGGTGCTGGGCTGCGGCGTCGATGTGGTTTATCCCGAGGAGAACGGGGAACTCTACGATATTTTGAAAGAGAGGGGCGGACTGATCTCTGAATACCCGCCGGGAACGAAGCCGCAGACGAAGCTGTTTCCAAGGCGCAACAGACTGATCAGCGGCCTGGCGGACCTGGTGCTGGTGATCGAATCCAGGAGAAGATCGGGCACTGTGATCACAGTGGACTCGGCGCTGGAACAGGGAAGAGACATTTTTGCGCTGCCGGGGAGAGTGAGCGACGCTCTAAGTGACGGCTGCAACTTTCTGATCTCGCAGGGAGCCGGCATTGCTTGTACTCCGGAAACTGTGATCGAGCACTTTTACGGGGTCAGCGAAAACGGAACAGACATGTTTGAACAGAAAAGGAAAGAGAGAAATTTAAGAAGAGAGGATCTGTCCGGTATGGAGAAGGTCCTTTTTGATGTATTGGGGTGTGGAGAGATCATGGAGCCGGATTTTCTGATCGGCCGTATGGAGAGCATACTTGGCAAACATGTCGACATGGAAGAGTTTATGGCCTGTATGACCGGCCTGCAGATGAAGGGACTGGCAGCCGAAGTGGGTTCGTGTCACTATAAAGGGATCGGCTGACGCGCTTTAAACACCGCTTTCCGCCCTAAGTTTGCGCGAAACATTGATTTCAGTGTCAAAAAATTGTACAATCATTTATTGTTGAATTACAGAGTGACGACAGACAAAAGTCTTAATAAATACTGAGAAAGGAACCAGGTATGGCACTGATCAAGAAACCGGTCACAGGAATGAAGGACATTCTCCCCGCGGAGATGGAGATCCGCGACTACTGCATTTCCGTCATCAAGAAGACGTATGCGGAGTTCGGATTCCAGTCCATTGAGACGCCCTGTGTGGAAAATATCGCGAATCTTACGAGCAAGCAGGGCGGCGACAATGAGAAACTGATCTTCAAGATCCTTAAGAGGGGCGAGAAACTGAAGCTTGAGAGCGCGCAGAGCGAGGCGGATCTGGTGGACGGAGGCCTTCGCTATGACCTCACTGTTCCGCTGGTCAGATATTTCTCCAACCACCAGAATGAACTGCCGATGCCTTTCAAGGCACTGCAGATGGGCAACGTCTGGAGAGCTGACCGCCCTCAGAAGGGAAGATACCGCCAGTTCATGCAGTGTGATATCGACATTATCGGCGAGCCCAGCAATCTGGCTGAGATCGAGCTGATCCTGGCGACGACCACGACTCTGGGGAATCTTGGATTTAAGAACTTCCAGATCCGCATCAATGAGAGACGGATCCTCAAAGCGATGGCCGCTTACAGCGGATTCCCGGAGGACAGATATACAGATGTTTTCATTATTCTGGACAAGATGGACAAGATCGGCCTCGACGGCGCAGCGGAGGAACTTATCGGAGAGGGCTTCACCGAGGAGATGAGAGACCGCTATGTCAGCCTGTTCAAGGGTCTTGAGAATGCGCGGGACCAGCTGGCTTATCTCGAGGAGAAGCTCGAGGGCTTCATCGGGCCCGACGTGATCCCGCAGCTGAGGGAGGTCATGGAGAGCGTCGACGGGACGAAGACGGCGGACTTCGAGATCGTATTCGACTCCACGATCGTGCGCGGCATGTCCTA
>ODAI013472240.1_pt1 | contig 15434 bp, 10 predicted proteins | sample 1539321 | NCBI WGS metagenome assembly ODAI01 (sample SAMN02144231, study PRJEB22623) | gut metagenome | biome: sheep rumen | host: Ovis aries | place: New Zealand
CCGGGCAGCAGCTCGCCGCTGATCTTGTACATATTGGGGATCATCAGCAGCAGGCCCTGGGAAGCGGTGAAGGTGCTGGTGAGAGCGCCGGCGGCCAGAGAGCCGTGCACGGCGCCGGCGGCGCCGGCTTCGCTCTGCATTTCAGCAACATGCACCTGCTGGCCAAACAGATTCTTGCGGCCCTGAGCGGCCCATTCGTCAATGTACTCGGCCATGGTGGAGGACGGCGTGATGGGATAGATGGCGGCTACGTCGCTGAAAGCATACGCGACATGGCTGACAGCACCGTTACCGTCAATGGTCAATTTAATAGCCATGGGAAACTCCTCCTCTTTTTTTTGCGGAAAATGGTTCCAATTTTTCCGCTTCTTCTCCACCTGTTATTATACGGCCAACAATACAAGATTGTCAAGCAAACGACGGAAAATGTCATGAACAGTTAAAAAACATGGTGAAAGAGCGGGAGGAATCAGGCAATAGGCGTCAGGCAATAGGAGTCAGGCAATAGGCATTAGGCATTAGGCAATAGGAGAAAAGAGAGTTCAGCGTACAGAGAATATAATCAGCATGACAAGCAGACCCGGTATTTGAAAACAAAAATATCTGAACTCTACACGCTGAACTCTCTGCTCTGCGTTCCGCGCTCAGTTTGCGCCGCTTTTCCTTCTCTCCTCAAATTGACAATCCCCATTCTTTCCAATATAATGGGAAGGGCCGGGGGATTGCCCGGCAATGAAGAATCGGAAGAAGGAAGCCACGTGCTCAGAAGGAGCTTTTGCGTTTTTGCGGCGCTGGCGCTGCTGTTCGCTTCGGCCCGGGGACGGGCGGAGGCAGTGCTGCCCGCCTCCCTGCTCCAGGTGGACGCTTACGCCTTTGCGGGAAACACGGCCCTGCAAACCGTCAATTTGCCCCAGGGTGCCCTGGAAATCGGGGACGGCGCGTTTCAGGACTGCGGGAATCTCAGCCGGGTGTATATCCCCGCCACCGTGGAAGCCCTGGGCCAGGATATCCTGACCGGCTGCCGGGACGACGTGCTGGTGGTCACGGAATATGGCAGCGCGGCCATGGAATATGCCCGGCGCGGGAGCCTGGATTATCAGGCCGATACCTGCTACCGGGCGCTGCTGATCGGGCAGATCTATGAAACGGATGAGATAAACAGACTGTATGGCACACAAAATGACCTGAGCGCCATGAGAAGCGTGCTGAACCAGTTCAGCGCGACGCCTTACCAGATTTCCTCCCGATGTGACCTGACCGGCCCGGAAATCCTGAATGCCGTTTCCGTCGCATTTTCCGGGGCGAAATCCTCCGACGTATCCCTGCTGTACTACACCGGCCATGGAAAATTTTCCAACGATTCGGAGCTGCAGGGCGCGTTTGTAGGCGCGGACATGAACAGCTATGTGACCGCCACCCAGCTGCGGGCGGCCTTGGACAAGATTCCCGGCCGGAAAATCGTGATCATCGACGCCTGCTACAGCGGAGCCATGCTCCGGGGCAAAAGCACCCGGGCCGAGAACACTCAGGCCATGACAGCCGCTGATTTTGTCAGCTCCTTTGTGTCGGCGTTTGCCATGCGCAGCAAGGGCAGCCTGGCCGGAAACGGATACTTTTTGCTGGCCGCCGCCGCCGCGGACGAGGAAAGCTATGAAATCGATTATCCCGACGGCTTTTCCATCGGCCTGTTTACTTCTTACTTTGCCAAAGCCTGCGGCTGGGACGCCAAGGCTCAGGCGCTCACTCCGGCATACGCCGACACAGACGGCGGCGGCGTGCTGTCGCTCCAGGAAATATACGCCTATCTGGCCGCCCCGCTTTCAAAATACAGCCAGAGCGTGCAGGTATATCCCGCTTCCTGCCGCTGGTTCGGCCTCTTGAGACGCTAAAAAGCGCGGGACTCCCCCGCGCTTTTAGCCTGTCCGGTTTATCTCTCGTCGCTTTTTAAAATAGCATACAGGGCCACGTCCGAAAAGTGGCCCTTGTTTTTGACCCGCTGGCGCAAGGTGCCTTCATACAGCATCCCCGCATGGGCCATGACCCGGCCCGAAGCGGGATTGGTCAATTCATGCTGGGCTTCGATGCGGTTCAGGCGCAGTTCCTCAAAGCCGAACCGCACCACTTCCCGCAGCGCCTCGGTCATGATGCCCCTGTTCCAGTATTCCCGGCTCAGGCTGTAGCCCACCTCCGCGCTTTGGTATTCCGTGTTGATCCACATGAAACCGATGGTGCCGATCATGCGGCCGGATTCCCGGAGGGTAATGGCGAAGGAGCCGGGCAGGCCCTGGCGGTACTGCCGCAGGGCGGCGCGCAGGAAGCGGCGGGAATCCCGCAGGGAGCGGTGGGTGTCCCACAGCACATGACGGCTGACCTCCGGGTCGCTGGCGTAGGCAAACAGATCCCGGGCGTCGCTCATGCGCATGGGCCGCAGGATCAGCCGCTCCGTCTCCAGCACGGGCAAATGGGAAAAAATGCTCTCAAAAAACTGCATTGCTTTCCTTCCCGGCTCAGATGGCCTGCCCCCCCGGCACATAGACCCGCCCGGGGCCTTCCCCCAAAGCCAGCACAAACAGGGCCACCCCCAGCAGGAGCAGCAGCACGCAGGCCACAAGAACGGCGGCATACACAGGATGCTTTTCTTTCTTCATAGCAATGTATTCTTTCATCATAATAATTGCTCATTCGCACTAAGAACGCTTTAAGTGATTAGGCAATAGGCATTAGGTATTAGGCAATAGAGGATAGAGTGCAGAGAATACAGCGCACAAAAGGTACGAATGCAGACTTGGGGAAAAAAATCTGATTTTTAACTCTTCACGCTAAACTCCCGTTCTATTGCCTATTGCTTTTTGCCTATTGCCTGGTAACATAGAGCGTTCTTGCCTCGACCAAACGTTTCATTATTATTCCGCTTTCCGGGAAGATTGCAGGGCGCTTGGCCGTTGTATGGATGAATACGCGCCCGGGAAGGGAACGTCCTGAGCCAGCAGCGCCTGCTTGGCCAGGAGCAGACCCACCAGGGTCTTGCCATCCTGAAGCTCTCCGGAGGCGCACTGGGCGATGGCGTCGTCCAAGGGGATTTTTTTCAGTCCCAAAAATTCGTCCGCGTCAGGATGGGAGGGATGCTGGGTCAATCCGGTGGCCAGGTAGATGGAGATGCGCTCATTGCAAAAGCCCGGCGTGGTATACATACTGGTCAGCTTCTGCCAGTGGGCGGCCTGCAGGCCGGTTTCTTCCTCCAGCTCCCGCCGGGCCGCGTCAAAGGGGTCCTCGTCGGGAGAATCCAGCTTGCCCGCCGGGATCTCCCAGGTCATCTTGTCGATGGCGATGCGATGCTGCCGCACCATGGTCACCTGGCCAAATTCGTCCACGGGCACCACGGCCGAAGCGCCGTTGTGGCGCACGATCTCCCGCAGGGCCGTGCCGCCGCTGGGCAGCTCCACCTGCCATTTTTCCACCCGGATGATCTTTCCAGGATAGATTTCTTCGCTGGATAGGAATTTTTCCCGCAGGGCGTCATCTTGCTGCCGCATGTTTCTTCCTCCTGTGTCTGGTAAATGGGCGGCGCGTTTTGTCCGCTTCCTCCTATATTCCACGCCCGGGGGCCAAATCCTGCCTGGCGGCGGAAAGAATGACGGAAAACCTCTGCTCTCCGCCCCGCGCTGGATGGAAAGAACAGTTGACAGCCTCGGCGAATTATAATACAATTGCAGTATATCCACTGATTCTGTGTATCGATGGATTCCGAAGGAGGCATCGTTTGGTATGAAGAAAAAGCAACGTGTGCTCGCGCTGGTGATGGCGCTGCTGATGCTGCTCCCTTCCCTGGGGAGCTTGGCGGAAAGCATGCCCGGCATGCCGGCGGCGCGGCTCAACCTTACCGTGTTATGGAAAAAACCCGACGGCAGCAGCGGCACGGCCGGCCCTGCCCTGCCCCTGACCGACGCGCCCAATGAAAACCGTCTGTGGCTGCAGCTGCCCCCGGAAGCGTTTGATTCTTCCACGCAGCTGACATTTCTCATGAACGATACATATGGCGTATATACCCAGTTCAAGCCCGCGGACGGCAGCACCATGACCGGCGTGTGGAGCGCGGGCAGCAGCCTGTCCGACTCGTTCATGAGCGTGTTCGTTTACGACAGCATGGGCCAGATCGTTGGCAGCTATGTGCTCTTCGTGTCCAGCCAGGAAATGCCCGAGGCTGCGTATCCCACCGAAAAGCCCACGGAAGCCCCCATCGTACCCGCGGTGGTTCCCATTCGGTATGTGGATCAGAACGGCGTGTCCATCGTGCCTGATTCCGTGCTGATGCTCCAGCCCGGCACCAGCACCGTATACCCCGACGCGGATATTCCCAGCGAATATGAATTGACCGATCTGGGCGCGGTGGAGGTCATCGTGGGCCCCCAGGGCGCGTCCCCGGATCAGGTGGTGTTCCACTATACCCTGAAAGAAGTTTCCGCTCAGGTACGGGTCAACTATGTGGACCAGAACGGCGTTCCCCTTCGGGACAGCACCGTGGTCACCTTTGACGAAGGCGAGCATCCCGTGTACGCCCTGTCCCTGGAAAACGAGGGCTATACCGTGGTGGGCCAGAACCAGTACACGGTGTACGTGGACCGCAGCGGCGCCAATTATCAGGAAATCACCTTTGTTTACGAGCCCGCCATGACGCCTGCCCAGGTGATCGTTCATTATGTGGACGATCTGGGCCAGACCATCCGGGAAGACGACGTATACACTTATAGTGAAAAAAACACCTATGTCATCTATCAGATGAACCTGCCCAATTATTCCCCGGCGGATGAAGCGGGCTCCACCTACAGCATTGAAGTGGATCAGAACGGCGCGCGCCCGGCGGAGGTCACCTTCCGCTATGTGCGCCAGGCGCATCCCGCCGACGTGGTGATCCATTACGTGGACGACAAGGGCACCCCCCTGGCCCCCGACACCGCCCAGACCATCCTGCCCCCCGCCGGGCAGGTACTGCCCCAGGCCGAGATTTCCGCTGAAGACTATCAGCTGATCAGTCCCGGCGTTGTGGACGTGGCTGTCACCGCAGACGGCGCGATTCCCGACCAGGTCACCTTCACCTATACCCGGGTCATTCATCCGGCGAGCGTGACCGTGCATTATGTGAACGATCTGGGCGCGCCCATCGCCCCCGACGGCGTGTTTACCGCCGTGGCCGGGGAAAACATCCTTGTGCCCGCCGCCGATATTCCCGCTGAAAAATATGCCCTGCAGGAGCCCGCCTCCTATACCGTGACCGTCACGGAAAACGGCGCCTCCCTGCAGGAGGTCACCTTCACGTATCAGCGGCTGGCCCAGCCCGTGACCGTCACGCTGCATTACGTGGACGAAAATGGCAATCCCATCGCTGAGGATACCCAGGAGGTATACGGCGAAGGCATTCATACCGTTATGCCTGCCGGGAATATTTCTCCGGAGGATTATATTCTGCTGGAGCCGGTGTCCTATCCCCTGGACGTGACGCTGGACGGAGCCACCGGCGATGAATACACCTTTACCTACCGCCGGGCCGTGAAGCCCGTGACCGTATCCGTCCATTATGTGGATCAGGACGGCCAGAAGATTGCGGAGGATACCGCGGTCACCCTGGGCGAAGGCACCCACGCGGTGTTCCCCCAGCCCAAGGATTTGTCCGCCGTGTATGTGCTGCCCGAATCCACCCCCTTCCAGGAAGTGACCGTGGACGCTGACGGCGCGCATCCCGCCGACGTTACCTTCCAGTACGCGCTGGGCAATGTGAGCGCCGCCCAGATTTCCGTCCGCTATGTGGACGATGAAAGCGGCCTGGATATCGCCACTGCGCGCGTTGTGGCGGCCGAAGCCGACGCTGTGACCGAAATCAAGGCAGGCCCCGCCCCGGAGGATCTTCTGCCCAATTATACGCTGGTCAGCGCCCCCTCCGTGCCCGTTACGGTGAACAAGCTGGGCGAAAGCGATACCGCCGAAGTGGTGTTCCGCTACCGCTATACGCCTCCCGCCACCGAGCTGCCCACGGAAGCCCCCACCCAGGAGCCCACGGAAGCGCCTGTGACGGAAGCGCCCGTGGAAGAGTCCCAGCCCACTCAGGCCCCCGAGCAGCAGGAGTCCGCTCCCAAAATTGCCCTGGTGAACATTAAATACGTCGCCCCCGACGGCACCGTTTTCTATTCGGATACCGCCACCTGCGTGGAAGGCCAGGACAATTTTGTGCGGCTGGATTGGACCCAGGTGGATGTGCGGCTGAATTATGAGCTGGCTTCCCCCGACGTGGTCAACGTGGCGGTGGACGGCAACGGGGTGGCGGCCCCCGCCGAAGTAGTGTTCAAATTCAGCAACGAAGTCACCGCCATCGTGCCCATTTATTTCCGCGACCAGGTGTCCGGAAAGAACGTGGCTTCTCCCCAGGAGCAGCAGTGCTTCATCGGGGCCAACACCGTGGACGCCCGGCCCTTCGACCTGGACCCCGCCTACGGCCTGGTGGGCCCCTCCAGCGTCAGCGTGAACCTGAGCCGGGACGGCGTGCTGTCCCCCACGGAGGTGGTGTTCCAGTATACCCTGCTGACCACCGAGCCGCCGCAGCCCGCCGTAATGCCTTTTGAAACCCCCATGGACAATTACTTCTATCCCACCGGAACCTCCATCCGGGTGCGCAGCACCACCTCTACCGCTGAAGACAATATCGTCGGCCTGGTCAACAGCGGCGATCTGGGCCATGTCAGCGGCAAATCCGTCAGCAAGGACGGCAAGGTCTGGTACTCGGTGGAAATCAACGGCCTGGTGGGCTACATGAGCGATTCCGTGGTGCGGTTCCTCACCGACGCGGAGCTCATGGCCATGTTCAATTACCCCCCCGCCCCCACCGCGCTGCCCACCCCCGTGCCCACGGAAGTGCCCAGCGGCATCGTGATCGACCGCTGGGGCCAGACCAATGCCAAGGTCAATTTCCGCCGCACGCCGGATAAGAACGGCGCCCGCATTGATGAACTGCGCAAGAACCTGCGCCTGTGGATTTACGCTTCCGAAAGCGTGAAGGATGAAAAATGGTATTCCGTGTGCTGGAACGGCACCAACGGCTATATCAAGGCGGAATACATTGATATCTTCGACGAAGGAGAAAGCGAACGTATTCAGCAGAACCTGGCCTCCCCCGTGCCGACCCAGGTGCCGCCGGTGACGCCCGCGCCGACTGCCGCGCCCACCGCCTCCCCGGCCCCCACGGATGCGCCCACTTCCGTACCCACGGAAGCGCCTGCGGAAACGCCCGCGCCCACCGAAGCGTCCCTGCCCACCGTCTCCCCCGAGCCGCCCTATCAGGGCTACGCCGTCACCAAGGGACAGACGGCCCTTCGCTCTGACGTAAGCTCCTCGGACCAGGCGATTCTGCAAACCCTGCCCAACGATACCCTGGTGGAAGTGAAAACGGAAACCACGGTGGACGGAGTTCCCTGGGCCCGCGCTCTGGTGGTAGGCGGTGAATACATTGGCTATATCCCCATGAGCTCCCTGGAAAAAATCAGCAATGACGAGGCCAAGAACTACCGGGATCGGATCGTGGTCACCCCGGAAGTGGCCGCCACGCCCGTGCCGGAGCAGGTATCCGGCTACGCCATGACCATGGGCGACGGCGTGCCCATGCGCACCTATGCCGACACCAACGGCGAAATCATTGCTTTGCTTCCCTATCCCGCGGTGGCCTATGTAATCGGCCAGCAGTACAGCAACAGCGCCAGCTGGCATGTGGTGCAGTACATGGGCATGTGGGGCTTCATCCGCCAGGATCAGATGCGCATGATGGGCCCCGACGAGGTGGCCGCTTATGAAGAATCCCTGACCGGCGGCACCCCCACCCCCACCGCCGCGCCCACGCCCGGCCCCACCCCCCAGAACAGCCTGAGCAGCTACGGCTACGTGATCAGCAGCAGCGGCCGGGTGAACCTGCGGTCCGGCCCCAGCGTGCAGGAAAACCGCCTGCGTCTGCTGGACAACTACGCCTTCGCCCTGGTGCTGGGCTACGAAATCAACGACGAGGGCATGTGGTATCATGTGAGCCAGGCGGGCACGGAAGGCTATATCCTCAGCGATTATTTCAAGGTACTGTATCTGAACGAGCTGTCCGATTTCCTGGCCAGCAGCGATTACATCAACGCCAACAGCAACAACGCCACCGGCAAGGCGGAAACCAAGGACATCCAGCCCGTGGAGGACTATAACCGCAACGTGTGGCAGAACCCCGCGCTGACCGCCTCTTACGAGCCCTTCAATCCCTTCACCACCGCCACCCCCGATCCGGAACGGATTTCTCCCACTGCCACCCCTGAACCCACCAGCACGCCGACCCCCGCGCCCACCGCCACCCCTGAAATCGCTCCCGTCGGCCCCACCGGCCCGATGCCCGAGCCCAATGTGAAGGAAGGCGGCGCGCCCTGGCCCTGGATTCTGCTGGGCCTGGCCGTGGTTGGCGCTGGCGGCGCTTACTACGCCTTTACCGTGCATAATCAGAATAAGAAGCGGGCGGCGCTGCGCGCTCAGCAGGCGCGTCAGGCCCGGAGCCAGGCGGCGGCCCAGCCCCAGATGCGGGCAGCCCAGAATAACCCCGCCCAGCCCGTGAACCGTCCCGCCTATCCTACCCAGAACGGCTATATGCCGCCGCAGTCTTCCGCTTACGCCAAGCCCGCTTCCGGCGCTCCCGCTGCCCAGGGCGGCGTATCCGATGGCACCAAGACCTTTACTCCGGTACGTCCCACCGGCGGCACCCAGACCTACCAGCCCATCCGGCCCACCCAGAAAGACGCCCAGATGTACGACGGCATGACGCCTGACGAAATCCAGGCCATGGCGGCGGATGCCCGGAAGGTGTCCAGCGCCCCCGCGTCCAAGCAGGGCCTGAACCTGGATATCCGGGTGAATCAGCCCGGTTTGGACAACGCGGACAGCGTGCGTCCCATCCGGCCCGCCGTTCAGGAAACTCCGGTCACCCCCGCCCCCGCAGCGCCCAAGACCGACGCCGCGGCCGCGCCAGCCGCTGCCTCCGCCGACACTGCCGGCACGGCCCATCGCAGAGTGCGCCGCACGGAGCGCCATAAGGATCTGTACGACAGCAACGACAGCCAGAACGCTTAAAAGCAGTGAGGAGTGAGGAATGAGGAGTTAGGAGTTGAAAATGGATAAACTATGAACTCCTCACTCCTAACTCCTCACTCCTCACTCTCCCCAGAATCATGCTTTTGGGGGCTGGAAGCCAGTCTTCCAGCCCCCTTCTTTCAGAAGAAGGAGGATATTTCCATGCGCTTTTCATTCCGCTTTCTTTGCCTGCTCCTTTGCGCAGCGCTCCTTGCGCTGCCTACAGCCCTGGCAGAAGGCGACGACGCAACCCTCCAGTATTTAGCGGCCTTAAGCATTCCGGAGGGAGAAACCCTGATCCTGCCCCGGTATCCGGTGCCGGACTATGTGGAATGGCTGCTGGAGGTGGAGCGGGAAGAAATCGGCTATCAGGAGGATCACGCGGGCGTCACCAAATACGGCACCTGGGCAGGCATTCCCAGCGCGGAATGGTGCGCCGAGTTTCAGTGCTGGTGCGTGAACCGGGTGGACAAGACCCGGAACACCCGGCTGCTGAACCGGATCTATCCCAATTACAGCGGCACTAACGTGGGCCGCAACTGGTTCATCGATCAGGGGCGCTACATCGCCCGCAAGGGCAGCCTGCCAAGCTACGGCGTGCAGTGGTGGAAGGGCGGCGATACCGCCATCGGGGAAAACGAGTATGTTCCCCAGCCCGGCGACTGGATGTTCCTGTCTGACAACGCTTCCTATGACACCTGCCACGTGGCCGTGGTGGAATACTGCGCCTATGACGCGGACGGCCAGGTGCGGGTGCATGTGATCGAAGGGAACAACGTACTCAAGCCCGCTCCCCAGAGCGTGGAAAGAAACGATTACGCCCTTTCTTCCTGGCGCATTTTGGGCTATGGCACCGTGCACGACCTGGCGGACTGGACATTGAAATTCGGCCACAGCGGCCCCAAGGTGAAGGCGCTCCAGGAAGAACTGGTGCAGGCCGGGCTGCTGGAAAGCCGCTATACCACCGGCAAATTCGGCGCCATCACTCAGGGCTGCATCGAAGAAGTGCAGCGCCGCTATGGCATTCTGGTCACCGGCATCGCCAATTTGGAAACCCGGATCGCTCTGCGCAAGCTGATCGAGCTGAACCAGGTCACTCCCGGAATTCAGTAAAGCCTTCCAGTTCTATGTTCTAAGTTCCAAGCTGATTTTGTGTTTCACAATTCATCGTGCTGAGGTTGGCACGCTATTCCGCTCAGAGCTTTGAATTGAGATCGATCATCTCCCCCTCCCCGCCCGGAATTGCGGTTCCGTCCCGTTCATGCAGGAATTTTTGAATCAACGTCGAAATGGTAATAGATACCTAAATGAGATTCATCTCCTGAAAGGGGGAAGGACCATGCGTGACATGGTGCTGGTATTGAATTTTGACGACACGGCCAGCCGCGTCGTGACGCGGAAGCTGCGCTCAGAGCGGATCATGAGCAAGATCGTGCCGGGCGATATCCGCCTGGAGGACGTGCAGGCCCAGGAGCCCCTGGGGCTGGTGCTGGCCGGCGGCGTGAAGGGGCAAACCCCTTCGGGCCTGGACGGACGGCTCCTTCAAAGCGGCACCCCCACCCTGGCCCTGGGCGACGCGGCGGCCATGCTGCTTGGCACCCTGGGCGGCGGCGCGGGCGAAACCGTGCTGCAAGGCGCGGTGATGGGCCTCCAATATCAGGACGGCTCGCTGTTCCAGGAAGTGGAAAACGGGGAGCGGCTTTTGCAGTGCGTGCGGGAATTTTCCCTGCCGGAGCAGGTGAAATCCATCTGCGCGGCCCAGGAGTTTACCGTGGGCTTTGCCCATACCGCATTGCCCCTGTACGGCCTGCAATTTGAAATGGAGCAGAATGACCCCGAAGGCTCCATGATCCTGCGGAACTTTGCCCTGAATATTTGCGGCTGCACCACCTGGTGGGACGAAAACGCCTTCATCAGCGGCGCCGTGGAAGAAATCGGCAATCTGGCAGGGGAAGGCCGCGCCGTGTGCGCCATGACCGGCGGCCTGGACAGCGGCGTCAGCGCGCTCCTGGCCTTTAAGGCCCTGGGCCCAAGGCTCCAATGCGTCTTTGTGGATACCGGCCTTTTGCGAGACCGGGAGGGAGACGATTTCCTGGCCTTTTACCGGGATCAGGTGGGCATGAATATCGTGCGGATCAATGCCGGGGACAGGTTCCTGGAGGCGCTGAAGGGCGTGGAGGACCCCGAGGAAAAGCAGAATGTGATCGGCCAGCTGATCCGCCGCATCCTGCGGGAAGAACAGGAAAAGTTAGGGCCTTTCGACGCCCTCATCCGGGGCGTCAGCTGCAACGATGTGATGTTCGGCAACCAGCCCTACGCCCCTGCCATGAACGGCCTGCACGTGATCGAGCCGGTCAGGGAGCTGTTCAAGGAGGAAATCCGTTCCATCGGGGATTTCCTGGGCATCCCGGCGGATATCATTTCCCGGCAGCCCTTCCCTGGCAGCGGCCTGGCCCTGCGCATCCTGGGCGAAGTGACCCCAGAGCGGCTGCAGATCCTGCGGGAGGCCGACGCCATTTTCCGGGGCGAGGTGCTGCGCTCCAACGCGGGCAAGCGGCTGTGGCAGTATTTCGCGGTGCTTTTGCCCCTGCCCCAGGAGGAAAACGCCTACGCGGTTTGCCTGCGGGCCGTTCACGCCAGCGAACGCAGCCAGACCTACGCCGCGCGCCTGCCCTATGACGTGATGGAAAACGTGGTGGATCTGATCCTGCGCGATCTCAAGCAGGTGCGCCGGGTGGTGTACGATCTGACGCCCAGCGCCAATTTTTCCGGCATCGAGTGGCAGTAAATAAGCGGATCAGTTCAGGGGCAATCATGTGCGGAGCACGATCAGGCAATGGCAGTCCTAAATTCTAAGTTCCAAGTTCCAAGCTGATGAAAGTTTGACGCCATTCTATACACCGATGATAAATGACTATATTGCTTAGAACTTGGAACTCAGAACTCAATAAAAGCATTCTTTCAGCCTTGCAGCTGAAGCCGCCGCTTCTATTTTCATTATCAAAACAAGGGGACATACTGATGCGTATCACTCATCCGCAGGCGCCCTTTCAGGGCGTCGCGCCAGAAAACGTGTTCTTCGTTTCCAATGATCAGTCCATCCAGCTGGGCACCGGCTATGTGATGCAGTTTTTCCAGGGGCAATTGTATCCGGAGCGGCCCAACCATATTTTCATGCAGATCGACTGCCAGCCCACGGGCCGCTCTCTGCTTTTCGGGGCGCTGCTGGCCCGGGCGGAACAATTGCGGGCCCAATACCCCGATCTGCCCACCCGGCTGTACGCCCAGGTGGAGCCCCAGAACCAGGAGATGCTTTCCTTCTATGAGTCCTGCGGCTTCCGCAACGACGACGGGGAGGACATGTTCCGCTTTCTGCCGCCTGCCGGGGTGCCTCAGGCTCCCATGGGCATGACTTTCGGGTCTGTTCCCCTGCAGGACGAAGCCAGCCAGAACGCCTTCCTCTCCCGGATCAACGCCCACCGCATTCAGCCCATCACCCGGGATTACCTGCAAATCTGGCAGCAGCAGCAGCACTTCATGGCCCTGGGCTTTTACCGGGACGGCCAGCCCGTCAGCGAAGCCATCCTCACCGGCGCGGGCAGCACCGCCACCCTGCTCATGATTTACACCCGGGACCAGTACCGACGCCAGGGCATGGCGAAAAACCTGCTGGGCGCGTCCTGCGCACTGCTAAGGGAGCGGGGCGTGAACACCATGTATACCCACATTTTCCGCCGCAACGTGCCCCAGACCGCGCTGATGAAGCGCCTGGGCGGCGCGTTCGTCCGCACCGTGACCGCCCTGCCGGGCATAGATTTATAATTCATTTCGCGCGCGAAAACGCGCCGGACAGGCTGCCCCTTCCGGCGCGCTTTTCTTTTATCCCGGCAAGTGGGCCGCCTGCCCACTCCCAGCGCCGGATTCCATGATATAATGAGAGTTCAGAGTGAAGAATTCAGAGTTCAGATATTTTGTCGTTCCAAGTCTGAATTCGTTGCTTATATCAGCGTATATTCTCTGCGCTCTGAACTTATCGTCTATTGCCTTTTGCCTAATGCCTATTGCCTAATCACTTAGCGTTCTCTGCAACTGATCACCGCTGAATGAAAAGCACCTTCCCAAGGGAGACACCGCGCCATGGCTGAAGAAAAACGCATCAGCACCGAGGAGCTGCTGAAACTGCTGTTTCAGGAAAGAAGCCTGGAACGATTTTTCCAGCGCAACGAGTCCGCTTATTTGGTCACCGCCTTTTCGGATTATCTGTCCCACTGGTGCAAAACCCATCAGCAGGTGCCCGAGCAGCTCATCCGCCGGGCCAACCTGGAAAAGTCCTTCGGCCATCAGCTGTTCAGCGGCAAGCGCAGGCCCTCCCGGGACACGGTGCTTCAATTGGCCTTCGCCATGGGCGCGGACGTGGCCCAGGCCCAGGACATGCTCAAGATCGCCCGGAAAAGCCTGCTGTATCCCCGGATCAAGCGGGATGCAGTTTTTATTTATTGCCTGCATCACCGAATCAGCCTGGTGGACACGGAAATCATTCTGGAAGATTTGGGGCTGCCGCTCCTGGGAGGAAGAGACCAGTGAACGAACTCAAGCGAATCGTGGAAAACATTCAATCCGTATGGACTTTAAGCAGCTATCCCCAGGATTTTCTGGACGCCTACGATCAAATGGAATGCCTGGCCACCCACGCAGGCCGGGAAACCTTTTTGGTGCGCAGAAAGCAGGACGGGATCATGGCGGTAGCCAAATGCTACGACCGGGAAAAATTCCCCTGCCAGCCCCAGTTCGATTTGCTGCGGAGCATCTCCCATCCCGGCGTGCCCCGGTTTTTTGAACAGTACCAGAACCAGGAAATGCTGTGCGTGGTGCGGGAGTACATCGAAGGAGAGCCGCTGAGCGATTATGCCCTGGAACGGGATTTGCCGCTGGAGCGCATCCTTGCTATCGGCAGAGAGCTGTGCGGCATCCTTTCCGCCCTCCACAGCCACCATCCTCCCGTGATCCATCGGGATATCAAGCCGGAAAACGTGATCGTAAAGCCGGATGGCAGCATCGCCCTGATTGACTTTGATATTGCCCGGGCGTATAAAAGCGACGCGGAAAGGGATACCGTTTTTTTCGGCACCCGGGGCTTTGCGCCGCCGGAGCAGTACGGCTTCGACCAAACCGACTGCCGCACCGATATTTACGCCTTCGGCGTGCTGCTGCGCTACCTGGTCACCGGCAGCGTGAAGAAAAATGCCAATATCTCCTTTGATCCCCGCCTGGAAGCGGTGATTGAGAGGTGCACCTCCTTTTCACCCAAGGACAGATACGGCGATATCCGCGCCGTTCAAAAAGACCTGGACAGGATCAACGCTTCCCGGTTTCCCATCCGCTGGCCCAGGCTGTTGGCGGCGCTGGTGGCCCTGACGGCCGCCCTGTGCCTGGGCTTTTCCGCCGGCCGGTATACCGACTGGCTGCGTCCCGCCCCGGTGATTTCCTTTTCCGAACCGCTGATGGAGCGGGCCGTCCGGCTTCAATTGGGCAAGGAAACCGGACTTCTGACAATGGAGGAGCTGGCCCAGGTCAAACGCATCTACATTTACGGCAGCGAAGCCTATGGCGATCCCGACGCCTACTATGCCCAGCGGGTGGACAATCACAAGGAAGGGCCCATCCGGACCCTGGACGATGTGAAGCTGCTGCCCCATCTGGAAGAAATCCATATGGTGCGTCAGGGCTATGTGGACATCAGCGCCATCGCGGAGCTGCCTGAAATCGTCGTGGTGGAGCTCAAGCACATGCGTATATCCGGCGTGCAGCCCATCGCCCACGTGCCGGGCGTGCGCGGCGCCATCCTGTTTGATTGCAGCCTGTTTGACGTGACGGCGCTGGAAAGCTGCCCCTGGCTGGAAACGCTGGACGTGGGGCGGAACAATCTGACGGATTTAAAGCAAATCGGCTTTCATCCCAGCGTCCGGTCGCTGGATTTCAAGTGGCTGAAAATGAACAGTCTGGACGGTATCGCGGACCGTTTTCCCCGGCTTCGGACCATCGCCCTGCAATATGGGGAGATCAAGGATATGAGCGCCCTGAAAACGCTGTCTGAACTGGAAAAAGTGTATGTGCTTAAAAGCCAGGCGGAATTCGTAAAAGAGCTGCTCAGGGATACCACGGTGGAAGTTATTGTGGCAGAATAAAAAGACGCGCCAAGGTGGGCAGGCTGCCCACCTTTTTTGCGTTGTTCCATGATAGGATAGAAATGGAAAATGATAGCTTTTCTTATTCAGCGAAAGGAGAACATAGAAATGAATATA
>ODAI014487966.1_pt1 | contig 15431 bp, 16 predicted proteins | sample 1539321 | NCBI WGS metagenome assembly ODAI01 (sample SAMN02144231, study PRJEB22623) | gut metagenome | biome: sheep rumen | host: Ovis aries | place: New Zealand
AATGTTAGATTACTACACCGAAAGGTGTGCTACTTGTTAAGTTGATTGAACCGCCGTGTACCGATCGGTACGCACGGTGGTGTGAGAGGTCGGAATTTCTCACTTGTGAGAAATTCCTCCTACTCGATTATTAATAAGATCCTTCACATCACAGTGTAGCGCCTGTGATAATTGTAGAACTGTTCCGACCTGCGCTTTATTAATATCTCGCTGACCTTGTTCAAATAACTGTATCTGTCTTAATGCCACACCTGATTCGGCAGCCAGCTTGCTCTGAGACAGGCCTGCATAGGCGCGAAGTCTCTTGAGAATAGATTCTTCTCGGTTGTCGCGGCATTTCTCATTCATGATATCTACATATAATGATATATCTGCTTCATGCAGAGTGACATACATTCCGTACATGGAGTCTATAGGCACATGTCTCTCAATATACCTGTATGATAAAGATGAATACCACTGATAGTATGCCAAAGCCCAGCCTATCCAATATTCGGGGGACTTATCCAAGTACATGATGTCTTCTGTATCTACACTAAGATCAGTGCATTCGTTGATGACTTCCCGGGCCACTTCGCAGCCGTTCTTGCCGGCTATATATGTCGGGTTGCCTATCTCAAATTGATGGGCCATACCGCTCACCAAGAACATTTTAAAAAACTCTTCAATCTTAATGGAGAGTGTATTCACGGCATAATCAAACATGTCGCCCATTACACGCTGGGTAAGGGGCAGATATAATTCGTTATATGCGCAGGTCATCTTTTTTAACCCTCCCACGTAATATATCCAGAATAAAAATATCATCTATATCGTCTGCAGAAGACCGTGTATCAGCATAAGCTCTTCTGGCTGCAAGATCACGAGCAACCTTTCGAGGATAGTACTTCTCTGCTTCAGCCGGATTACTTGATACATAAGAAATGCGTTCAAATGCCTTATCACTCTTAAGGACAATCTGTTCACCGAGCTTACCGAGGCGCATGGCGATTCCCAACTTGCGCAAAGATATAATGCCCATTATGAAATCCTGAGCAAATGAGAAGTAAGAATCGTCGGCTCTGTACCCTGTGATGACATCATATGATGACAGATCGATATAATAATTCTCTTGCAGAAAATGCTTGGCACGTTCGGCGATACTGTTCCTTTGCCAGTAACCCCTAAACCGGGTAAGGACAGCTAGCCAATTCAGTAAATTATACTCCGGACTGTTAAGATCGCATACAGCGAGACCGGTATCATCGAATTCATATTGATTAATGAAACCATCTCTCTCTCTCTTACAAGCCCATTCACCGGCTATATCGTAATTCTCTGTGCAATAGAAACCCCTGCCGTAATCATTGGCGGCATTACCTTGGCCGAAAACGGGCTTATATATAATGTTCTCTGATCCGTGGTACAGCAGCATATCCTGACTCCGTAAATAGAAAAACGACAAAACTATATCGCTGCAGCGATATAGTTATATTATATCTCTACAGCGATATAATTGCAATAGGGAATACTTTGGCTTGTAAATCCAGATAATATCGATCTTTGGAGGTTTGAAAAGTAAAAAATCAGATGTAATCACTCAAAATTATGTCAACCAAGGTCTATTACAGTGTGTTATAGGTTTTGAGTTTTGTTATATCTTGTTATAGGTTTCCGATAAAGCCAAAAAGGATGCAATGCTAGAGGGCTTTGCATTGAAAAAAAGAAGATGTATCCTTCCGGATGCTACTCTTAAATAGATTAAATAAACTAGGATAGACGATCAATTTATAAAAGGGAGTATTTCAGTGATGAATTTTTCCAGAGCCTTAAGCTGAGGAAGCTTTAGCTTCTTAATATGTTTTGTAATGGATGAGATCAATTCAGAGTTATCAGAGCTTTTTTCATTATCTACGGTTATCAGTTTTTCTATACCCACATGAAAAATATCACAGAGCATGACCAATTTCTCGATTGTAAAATTCCTTTCTCCGCGTTCAAGCTGAGAATAGTATTGAGTGTCAAGGAAAAGCAATTCTGCAAGCTTGGACTGTGTAAGGTTATTCATAATGCGATACTTCTTTACGTTCAAAGATATAGTGTTTGCAATCTCGGAAGTATTCTTGTTCACTTGATTGTCCTCCATTCACAAGCACAGAATAGCATTGACAATAGATTCTTTAAAGTATATGATATGCTATATAGAGCAAAGCAAAATGCTATACAAAGGAGCGACAGCATGAATTCCGAAGAATCGATTATTCAAGATGGCTATATTACCAGAACAATAATAGATGTAGATGGAGAGATAAACACAGAGAAACATGAGATATCTAATGTAAAGGTATATTTGGAAAATCCGCAAAAGAATCTGGGCGTAGACAGACTTGAAAGAATAACTATTTTTGATAATAGCGGAGGGTCATGTGAAGATGATAAGTATACCTATAAAGGAGATTATTTTACAGAAAAACAAATACAAGAAGACTTGTCTAAACAATATGGGATTTCAACAGAGCAGATACAGATAGTAAAACCCCCCTATGTAGCAATGGAAAAAAATTAGAGGAGGTCGGAAAATGGGAATATTTAGCGGAAATTCAAATAAGAATCTTACAGATTATGTGAGAAAAGAAATACAGCGACAGGGGGGATTGCCTCAAAGAGATATGATTTGCCCCTATTGTGGGACAAGACAGAGAATACTGGGAGCGGGAACGGTAACTTGTAGAAAGTGCCATAGACAATTTGGTTAAGTATATGTTTCAAGTGGTTTAGATAGCAAAAGAAAGAGAGGACAAAAGATGGGTTTTTTTAACGGAAATTCAAACAAGAATCTTATGAACAGTGTTATGAAGGAGATTCAAAGACAAGGCGGTTTGCCTCAAAGAGACGTTATATGTCCTTATTGCGGAGCGAGGCAAAGAATAATTGGAGGAGGAAGTGTAACCTGTAGAAATTGCAAGCAGAGATTTAATTGACAACAGGGTCATTGAGTAAAAAAGTACGTAGGATGCGACAGATATGAAATTGATGTTCAGAAACCAAGAAATTGACATACCGAATTCGCAAGATAGTTATTATTCTTTTATGCAAAACTGGTTGTCCGAGATGATAAATGTGATTAATAGTTTTGATGAGAGAATAATGAAATCCAGCATACTAGATAATGTACATTTTCAAGTTAATTGGATAAATGAGTTGATAGATGTAGTTTCATCATTGGCAGAGGATGAGGCAGATAGAATAAATGTTGATTTGTCAAAGGAAGATTTTTTGTACTGTACCTATTTTGATGATGAATTATTGCCGGATACTGTTGATTTTGAATCGTTAAAAGAGCATTGGGGCTTTTTTGAGGACGAACTTGAAAATGAAGATGATCCCAGACAATTGTTGTTCTGGGAACACACATTGTGTATGTATGGTGGAAAGTATTCGTATTTGGTTTTTGAAACCAACCCTGTCTTGGAAAATGGAAATTTTAAACTTGAATTCTTACATGATGTATGTTTGATTGCTGAGTATATCTTTGAAAACACAGGTAGAGATATGCCGCAAGGAATATATCACTATTCGACGAAGGTGTTGGGGAAAGCAAATCCTCCGGAAATAGATAAAGTATTTGAGATATACAAGAAAAATATTTACAATATTGAGTATTTAAGAATTCTAACCGTTGTGATCCTCTATTATGGAACGATAAGGGATCTTAAGGAATTATTAATCATAGCTGAATATATAGGAGTGAAGGCCGTATTGGTAGAGTATATTCAGGATATTTTCTGGAATTCTTCTTGTCATTGTAGCATAGAGATCATGGGTATAGACGATGAAAACGGTTTTAAGGATAACGAGAAGAGAAGAAAAGATGTCATAGATAGATATCACAAAATCGGTATCATAACTGAAAATGGTCAGCTTTCAATATCTGAGAATTATCCGGAGATTATACCCTATTGTAATTTAGAGGTATTTGAAGAAGCGGCAGGCATTTTAAGGAATCCTAGAAAGAAAGTTAGATATATTAAAGAGATTCTGTGGGGTATTATGCCTTTAGATGATTAAACAGGAGAGAGGTAATTGATGTGCCGATTTGGTTAGCAATCCTTCTAATACTTGTGGGTATTTCATTAATACTAGGTTTGTTTCAATGGATTGGTGAGCATATTGTGACAATATGCATTACCATAATATCCATAATTCTTTTGTTTTTTTTACGAGATTATCTTACAGTGCTCATACCGGTTCTGTTGGGAATCGGAATGCTGAGTTGGATAATCTTTTTTTATATATAGCCGTATAAAAAGAAAAAGGATGCAGCGTCAACTGCGTAATAAGAAAAAGGACTATGTCGAAGAGGTAGAGAGTCTTAATCTGGAAGAAGAAACAGAAAAAATACTGATCAAAGGATATTCATATATAGAATCTCTTCGTAACTATAATAATCGAATCCCAGATGAAAAAATGTCAATGCAAATTGACAGACTGGAGGGAACTACTAGGAGGATATTTGATGAAGTCAAGCAACATCCGGAAAAGACCGGCAAACTTAGGCGACTTATGGATTATTATTTGCCTACGGTTGATAGCATATTAGCGAGGTATGCACAATTCGATAACAACAATATAACCGGGGAGAATGTTGAGGCTTCCAAACAACAGATTAGTGAAACAATGGGAACGATCAACGAAGGCTTTGATAATATACTTAATAGTCTTTATTCAGAGGACAAAATGGATATAACATCCGATCTGGTGGTTTTGAAGCAGATGTTTGAAGGCGATGGATTGTTGGATAATAAGAAACCTTAATGTTTGGCAGTTTGCTCAAGGAATAGAATACTTGTGAGAGGCAGCTAGGCAGTCGCTGTCTCTTTTTTATTTATTTGAGCGTGGAATTATGTCACCCAACAAAGTAACCAAAAACGCAGGTCACAAACTGTGACAATTCACGAAAATATCCCATGAGTGCAAGTAATCATTGAATTAAGTGTGCTTATGGGATATTATATTACCATAAACCGTGCACGGGCACGGAAAAACAAAAATGTAATGGAGGTATGTATGCTTTATATAGGAATTGACTTGGGAACATCGGCAGTTAAGCTCTTACTTATGGATGAGACGGGCAAGATCCACAAGATCGTATCAAGGGAATATGACCTTTCATTCCCTCATCCCGGATGGTCGGAGCAGAAGCCGGAGGACTGGTATGCTCAGTCTATAGACGGACTTAAGGAGCTGTTAAGCGAATGTGACAAATCCAAGGTTGCGGGCATAAGCTTCGGCGGACAGATGCACGGACTTGTGATCTTGGATAAGGACGATAATGTTATAAGACCTGCGATTCTTTGGAATGACGGCCGTACCACCAAGGAGTGCGATTATCTGAATAATGTCATAGGTAAGGATAAGCTCTCAGAGTATACGGCCAATATATCCTTTACCGGATTCACGGCGCCCAAGATACTCTGGGTCAAGGCGAATGAGCCTGAGAATTTCGCACGTATAGAGAAGATCATGCTTCCCAAGGATTATCTTGCATATAAGCTATCCGGAGTGCATTGCACGGATGTATCCGATGCATCGGGCATGCTCTTATTTGATGTGAAGAACAGATGCTGGTCCAAGGAGATGATGGAGATCTGTGATGTTAAGGAATCACAGCTTGCCAAGATATTCGAAAGCTACGAGGTAGTAGGTAATCTTAAGGCAGATGTGGCATCAGAGCTTGGTCTTTCAACGGATGTCAAGATCGTAGCCGGTGCAGGTGATAACGCTGCGGCAGCAGTAGGTACGGGCACTGTCGGAGACGGCAGATGCAATATCTCACTCGGTACAAGCGGAACCATATTCATATCGTCCAAGACCTTCGGAGTGGACAGCAATAATGCACTTCATTCATTCGCACATGCTGACGGAAGCTATCATCTCATGGGATGTATGTTGTCCGCCGCATCATGCAATAAGTGGTGGATGGAGGATATCATAGACACCAAGGATTTTGCGGGTGAACAGAAGGCTATAGATAAGCTGGGTGAGAACCATGTATTCTTCCTGCCTTACCTTATGGGTGAGAGATCACCTATCAATGACCCCTATGCAAGAGGGACCTTCACAGGTATCACGATGGATACCACGAGAGCCGATATGACGCAGGCGGTACTGGAAGGAGTGGCTTTTGCATTAAGGGATTCATTCGAGGTAGCGAAGTCGCTTGGAATTAAGATAGAGAGAACCAAGATATGCGGAGGCGGAGCGAAGTCACCTCTGTGGAAGAAGATGATAGCCAATATCTTAGGTATCAAGGTAGATGTTATCGAGAGTGAAGAGGGTCCGGGATACGGCGGAGCGATGCTTGCGGCAGTTGCATGCGGAGAGTTTGCTTCAGTTGAGGAGGCGGCGCAGAAGCTTGTCAAGGTAGTGGATACTGTCGAGCCGGATGCGGAGCTTACGGCTAAGTATGAAGAGCGTTATCAGCAGTATAAGAAGATATACCCCGCACTTAAGCCTGTATTTAGGGCATTAGCATAGAACAAGGAATGGAGGATTACAGATGAAGATTCAAAATGTTACGGATGCGGCTTTTCGTCAGTATGGAAGAGTCATATCAGAGATTGATTTTACCGAGCTTATCGAGGCAATGGAGAAGTCACCGCTGCCGGAGGATGTAGTATACGAGCCCTCGATAGATTATCTTGAGGCTACATCCCTTATGGATAAGCTTCAGACAGCTTACTACGGTGAGCTCCCTATCCAGATAGGATACTGCAACGGACACAATCATCTGCTTAATGCAGTAGAGTATCACAGATCATCAGAGCTTGATATAGCCTGCACGGATCTTATACTCTTAATCGGAAGACAGCAGGATATAACCGATGATTTTACTTATGATACGAATAAGATAGAGGCATTCTTAGTACCCAAGGGAACAGGTGTAGAGCTCTATGCTACGACGCTTCATTATGCTCCCTGCAGCGTAGGTGATGCTGGATTTAAGTGTGTTGTTGTGCTTCCCAAGGACACCAACCTTCCTCTTGATAAGAAGCATGCAGGTTATGAGGACGCTCTTATAACAGCTAAGAATAAGTGGTTAATCGGCCATGCTGAAGGCGGTCTTGATGCAGGTGCGCATATCGGACTTATAGGACCTAATGTGAGAGTATAGTCACAGATTGTATTGAAGTAATTCATACAACTTAGTAAGAATTTATAATTACCCGGTTACGGACTGTAATCTATAATCGGTAGGTAGCCCGATATAGGATCAATATCATGGTATCAGGGTAATTGAGTAAAAATAAAAAAAGGTAGAACAAGGAGGATTATTCAATGAACAACATTCCCAAGATCAAATTAGGTATCGTAGCAGTATCCCGTGACTGTTTCCCGGAGTCACTGTCTGTCAACAGACGTAAAGCTTTGGTTGATGCCTACAAGAAGAAGTACAATGCGGAGGATATCTATGAGTGTCCCGTATGTATCGTAGAGAGCGAGATCCATATGGTACAGGCTCTTGAGGATATCAAGAAGGCAGGATGTAATGCTCTGTGCGTATACCTTGGCAACTTCGGCCCGGAGATATCAGAGACATTACTTGCCAAGCACTTCGACGGACCCAAGATGTTCTGTGCGGCAGCAGAAGAGAGCCAGAACGACCTTCAGGACGGCAGAGGCGATGCTTACTGCGGTATGCTCAATGCAAGCTACAACTTAAAGCTTCGTAATGTAGGCGCATATATACCTGAGTATCCCGTAGGTGATGCTGAGGATTGTGCAGACATGATCCATGATTTCATACCTGTAGCACGCGCTATCGCAGGTCTGGCTGATCTTAAGATCATATCATTCGGTCCCAGACCCCTTAACTTCCTTGCATGTAATGCGCCTATCAAGCAGCTTTACAATCTCGGCGTAGAGATAGAAGAGAATTCAGAGCTTGACCTTTTCGAAGCATTTAATAAGCATGCAGGAGATTCCCGTATACCTGATGTTGTTAAGGATATGGAGAATGAGCTTGGCGCAGGCAATAAGAAGCCTGAGGTACTTGCTAAGCTTGCCCAGTATGAGCTTACACTTCTTGACTGGGTTGAGGAGCATAAGGGGTATCGTAAGTATGTAGCTATCGCCGGCAAGTGCTGGCCGGCATTCCAGACACAGTTCGGCTTTGTTCCCTGCTATGTGAACTCTAGACTTACAGGACGCGGAATACCTGTATCATGTGAGGTTGATATCTACGGATGTCTCTCAGAGTATATCGGAACATGTGTATCTGATGATATCGTTACTCTTCTTGATATCAACAATTCCGTACCTAAGGATATGTACAAGGAGTCTATCGAGGGCAAGTTCGATTACCAGTTCACAGATACATTCATGGGCTTCCACTGCGGCAATACATGCTCTAAGAAGCTTGCAGCATGCGAGATGAAGTACCAGAAGATCATGGCAAGAAGCCTTCCTATAGAGGTTACGAACGGAACTCTCGAGGGCGATATCGCACCCGGAGATATCACATTCTACCGCTTACAGTCTACGGCTGATTCACAGATCCGTGCTTATGTGGCAGAGGGTGAGGTATTACCTGTAGCTACCAAGTCATTCGGTGGTATCGGCGTATTCGCTATCAAGGAGATGGGACGCTTCTACCGTCATGTGCTTATCCAGAAGAACTATCCTCACCACGGTGCCGTTGCATTCGGTCACTACGGCAAGGCTCTCTTCGAGGTATTCAAGTACATAGGCGTGCCGATCGAGGATATCAACTACAATCAGCCTAAGAGTCTTCCTTATCCTACGGAGAATCCCTTCGCATAAGGACAATATTATGTAATTAATCCCTCCGGATTAATGAAATAGAAAAGGGTCTGTTACACCGTGCTACGGGTGTGACAGACCTTATCTTATACATGCATCGGAACCTTGATGATGAATTCCGTGCCCTTACCTTCTCCTTCGCTTATGATATCCATTACATCCTCACGACCCGTGAATATCCTGATACGTTCTATAACATTGCCAAGTCCTATTCCGTTGGAATCATTCTTGTCGGGATCGGCGGCTATTCCGTCACCGGAGAGTATCTTCTCTATCTTGTCCGCAGTCATTCCCACACCGTTATCGGCTATGGATATATGAACCATATCACCCACACGATAGGTCTTAAGGTCTATATGCCCTTCCCATTCTATATTACGAATACCGTAATTGACCGCATTCTCCACGATGGGTTGCAGAACCATACTCGGTATCCTTATCTCGCCAAGACTGTCATCCGTCTCCTTATGATAATGTATCTCCCCATCAAATCTCACATTTAAGATATATATATACTTGTCTACAAGTTGAAGCTCTTCATTAAGGGAGACATCCTTATCTATGCTTTTGATATTATAACGGAAAAAATCTGCCATATTCTGTATGAATTCCGTCGTCTTATCCGCACCCTCCATCATGGCAAGCTGTGCACCCGCATTTAAGGTGTTGAATAAGAAATGCGGATTGATCTGGGCCTGTAAGGATCTAAGCTCAGCCTCCCTCATTCTGGTCTGCATCATAAGCTCCGATTCCTTCATACGGCTCTCACGGCTCATGCTTTCGCGGATCTCAGTGATATAGAGCTGTATACTGCCTACCATGCCGGCGAAGGCTCTTGATACCCTGCCGATCTCGTCTCCTGCTTCCGGAGTCTCGATATCCACATTAAAGTCTCCTCCGGCGACCTTATCCGCAGCCTTAGACAGAGCAACCAACGGTCTGGTCATGCTGTTAGTCAGAAGGAACAGTGCCAGAATATTGACTACACCTATGAAGAGGAGGATGACTATGGATATGATCTCCATATATCTCAATGAAGACAACAGGATATAATAGTTATCTGAGTTGATCTTGAACTGCTCATTATTAAGAGAGTATATGCAGTTCTGCAGATCCGCATACATCTGCTCCGCTTCCTCATAGCCGGTCCGGTATCCTTCGACATTCCTTCCTCTCTTAGCCTGCACGGTATCGTCTACCACAGCAAGGTATTTGGAGGACTGATTCTGGATATTCTTCTGCATAATGGTCATGGTACCGGTATAACTGCTTCCGATATTATCCATACTGCTGCGGTACTCCTGATCGGCTCTGTAATACTCGTTAAGAGCTGTTGTTCCCTTGTTCTCAAGATATTCTCTTACTGAATTCTGAACAGCTGTCAGATTCTCGGCAAGCTCACTTAACCTGACATTACTGTCATATACCTCATTGATTCTGGCAATCATCGAATTGACATTGAGGTACATATATACATTCATGACAAGGATCACGAATATCGGTATGAAGAATGATAACATCAGCTTGCTCTGTATAGAGGCTTTATTCCATATTTTTTCCAACATGGTCACGCACCTTTGCCTAACTGTCCGGATATCAATCTGGCCTGATCATATCCGATCACCTGTGTACTTATAGGTATGTACGAATTGGTATAACCCATCTCCATATATTCCTTCAGCGCCTTAACACTGTCCCTGCCCATCTCATCCGTATCGACGGAGATCGTGGAATATATTATCTGCTTCTCGATGGCCTCAAGTATGCTGTTACCTGCGAAGTATCCGATGACCTGAACCTCACCGACTTTATTGCGGTCTACAAGAGACTGATAGACACATTGTGTATATATACTGCTCAGGCACAGCATTACATCGGATTCCATATCCTCCTGTATGAACAGTCTTCTGATATCATCCTCCACACTGAAGGCATCATCTGAGTTGATCTTTATGATATTAAATTCAGGCATAGGGTAATCCGGATAATTTTCGGAGAAATAATCCTCTATGGCTATGGTTATGACATTGGATGCACCTTCTGACATATCCCGGTCGATAAGAACATCCACTCTTTTTTTCTTAAGCTCCTCTTCGCTTTCCATGATCTCAGCTATCTGGGATGCGAACATCTGTCCCAACTCGTAGTTATTCACTCCTACGAAGCACTGTCTGGCAGATGCATCTATGTCATTTTGCAGAATGACTACACCTATCCCCTCATCCACAGCCTTGTCTATAAGTTCGGCAGCCGTTTCATTGGTGGTTCCGCCATAGATAATGCCGTCAACCGATGAGTTGATGGCCACTCTGAGCAGATCTGTATCAGAATAATTGACACCCAGAGATTTACTCATATCTTCTATATATATATTATTTTCGGCAGCTTCTTCGCATACGGAGGTATAGACACCCTCCCAGAAGTCTTCATCATCACTGCTTACCACGAAGGCGAAGTGACCGTCATATTCTGCGGTCTCACCCTGCTCTATATCCGGCATTCTGTTCTTAAGATTATTGAATATCATCGCAGATCCTATAGTTACAAGCATCATGACCAATATGCTTAAGTATAAGACCCTGTATGCACGCTTGCTGTACCCGCCGATGTTCTTTTTCTTATCCATGGTTATCGCCTACTCTTGTACGTTCAGGTATATCTCATTCTTCTGATGATACTTACCGGTTATGACTTCATCCATATTATCTGCCGTGACCGCTATAGGCTCCAGCCTGTCATACGGAACCTCATAGGTTCCGTCATTAATGGTCTCGGTCATATTAAGAGCCTCTCCCTTGGCCATGGCTACCGCATTCTCGGCGGCTGTCCTTGCGAGCTTCTCTACAGGCTTATATACGGTCATGTACTGTGTACCCTCTACGATTCTCTGACAAGCTTCAAGATCCGCATCCTGACCCACGACACATACTTCACCGCCAAGCCTGTTCTCTATAAGTGCCTTGATTGCCTGTGCAGCCAGATTATCATTACCGCACATTATGGCATCCGGCACCTTTCCGGTTGCCAGATAATTGCTTGTGATACGGAATGCGTTCTCAGCTACCCAGTTATCGGAGTATTCCGCATAAGCAATCCTTATATTGGTGGTATTCAGTACCCTTTCGAATCCGTTCTGTACCATCTGCACATTATAGTCAGTAGGTGAACCCTTGATCTGTATGATGGTTCCGTCATTACCTATCTTACGCTTGATATACAGACCCATAAGCTCACCGACCTTCTCATTGTCTATGGACATGTACAGATCGACATTGGCATTGCGTACAAGTCTGTCATAGGCGATGATCTTGATGCCCGCCTTTTTAGCCTGAGCGATCACATTCTTAAGAGCCTCATCATCGATGGCTATGACTACTATGACATCCACTTTCTTGTCTATGAAGTACTGTATCTGCTTGATCTGCTCATCCACTTCGCCGTTGGCATTCTGGACATTGACCTCAGCACCAAGCTCGGTAGCTTTGGATACGAAGAGATCCCGTTCCCTCTGCCACCTCTCTATTACGAGAGAGTCTATGGACAGACCTATCTCTATGCCATCCTCTTCCTCAGGTATATTCTCGCTGCCGTCCGGAACAGTCGGAGTGCAGGCTGTGAGTACACCGGCAGTCATGAGCATGGTACAGATGGTACAGATGGCGCAGATAATCCTCGATTTACCGGACCTTTTTTTCTTATTTACATTTACATTCATATGGTTTTTTTTCATATCGCTTTAATCGTATCCCTCATAGCGGATGCCTGCAGGCTACAATTTTTCTTTATATTCTGTGGGTGTCATTCCCGTGGATTTTTTGAATATCCGTGAGAAATAATTGGGATCTGAGTATCCGCAGGCCACACCGACTTCCTTGATACTGTGCTCAGGACTCTTAAGAAGTGCTTTGGCTTCATCAACTCTTCGTCTGGTCAGATATTCCACGAAGCCTTCACCCTTCTCCTCCTTAAAAAGCTTGGAGAAGTAATACGAGCTTATGCCAAGATCTCCTGCCAGCTCATCGAGAGATATGTCCTTGTGGAAATTATTCTCTATATAATCTATCGCCTTCTTGATGACATGATGCGTTCTGTCCTTGCTTCCTGTCTGCAATTCTCTGGCAGCCACACGCATCCTGTCCATATACCATGCTTTAAGCTTATCAAGGGACTGAGCTTCCATGATCTCCTGAAGATAGTCCTTGCGGCTGTTGAACTCATATGTATGCCCACCGCTTCTGTACATCTCAGATTCTGCTCTTAAGACGAATTCCAAGGTCTTAAGGCGTATGCTCATGATATCGTCGGGATATGCGCTTACCATCCAGTCATAGAATTCTCCGGCCTTCACAAGACATGCATCCTGATCGCCGTCTTCAAGCTTCTCAAAGATGGCATTCTCAAGATCTGCCGGATAACTCTCTTCATATGATACGGTAAGAGGCAGGTCGTCTATATGCGCTACGCTTCCGTTTGTTGAGACTAAAGCCTTGATAGCCTCCTCATAGGATTCGGAGGCACTTTTGATACGCCTCATTCCTCCTATACCTATTCTGTAAGATATATCCGTGGCCTTCGACATGTTCCTGACCAAAGTACGGCACTTCTCTATTATGACACCTCGTTCGCTAAGCTCCATCTTATTTTCCGTCGAGGGGATATATATGGGAATTCTGTTGGCAGATACGCTTCCTACTATCGCATCGGGGAAGGAATCCTTGATAAGCTCTCTTACTTTATTATAATACGTGGTCTGTGCCTTTACCGAACTGCCAACTACATTAGTCATCAGATGACCCTGCTGCATCTCACCGAATACCACCACCATGATGTATCCGTATGGAGCGCTTATTTCCAGAAGATCCTTATAATTGGCTATATCCTCATCGATCTGTTCCTCGAATATAACGGAGTATATGAAACCGTTCTCGATAATGGGCATAACGGTCTCCATACGCTCCTTGGTCTGCAAGTCCTCACGACGGCGGCGCTGTCTGTCATCTATCTTCTCCATAGCAGCCTGAAGTACTGCCACAACATCCTTCTGATTAAAGGGCTTGTTCAGATATTCCATGACACCGAGGTTGATAGCTTCCTTAGCGTAATCGAACTTATCGTATGCCGTAAGCACTATGAATATCACGCCCGGAAGCAAGACCCTTATCTCCTTCATGGCTTCTATGCCGTTGATTCCCGGCATCTGTATATCCATGAATATGATATCGGGCCTGAAGTGCTCAGCTATCTCTATAGCGGCTCTGCCTGTCTTGGCTGTCTCGATCTCGAATTTCCCGTCGAAATTCTTCTCAATTAAAAAGGTCATGGAATTAAGCACGATGCCTTCATCGTCTGCCAGAAGTATCCTGTACATAGTGTTCGTTCTCCATATATTAAGATAGAATTATCTTCAATTATTCTATAATATTTTCAGAGGTGTAACAACAGAAAAAGCGGAATTGTGATAAGAGCAGGACAATTTTGTGCTAGTCAGGACAAATTTGTCCTATTTTTGTTAATAGTCTGTTCACAGTCTGTTAAAATTTTGAAGATTTTGACAAGTTGTTGCTATTTGTTCTGTGGTATAGTACTGATTGTAACAGAGACGACATAGTGTTGTCTCACAGAATAAAAAGGGAGGACAAGAAAATGTCAAAGAAGTTTTTAGGTATTTTACTTGCTACAGCAATGGTTGCCGGAACTTTAGTAGGCTGTGGTTCAGCAGCATCTACTGAGACAGCAGCTCCTGCAGCAGACACAGCAGCTCCTGCAGCAGATGCAGCAGCATCTACTGAGACAGCAGCTCCTGCAGCAGCAACAGGCCAGAAGGTTGGTGTTGCAATGCCCACTAAGGATCTTCAGAGATGGAACCAGGATGGTGCCAACATGGAGGCAGAGCTTAAGGCAGCAGGTTACGAAGTAGACCTTCAGTATGCATCTAACGATGTATCTACTCAGGTTTCACAGATCGAGAACATGATCAACGGTGGTTGCTCAGTACTCGTTATCGCTTCAATCGATGGTGATTCACTTGGAACAGTTCTTGCTTCAGCTAAGGAGAAGAACATCCCCGTTATCGCTTATGACCGTCTTATCATGAACACAGATGCAGTTTCTTACTATGCTACATTTGATAACTACATGGTAGGTACCAAGCAGGGCGAGTACATCAGGGATCAGTTAAAGCTTGATTCAGAAGCAGGTCCTTTCAATCTTGAGGTTACCACCGGTGATCCCGGCGACAACAACGCAAGATACTTCTATCAGGGCGCTATCGATGTTCTTCAGCCTTTCATCGACGAGGGTAAGCTCGTTGTTAAGTCTGGCCAGGTAGATTTCGATAAGGTTGCTACAGCTTCATGGTCATCAGAGAACGCACAGAGCAGAGCTGAGAACATCGTATCATCAGATTACTCAGACGGCTCAAACATCGATGCATGGCTTTGCTCAAACGTCTCAACAGCACAGGGTGTGGTTGCAGCTCTTGATGCAAGCTACAATGGCGAGTGGCCTATCATCACAGGTCAGGACTGCGACGTTGTTTCTGTTCAGAACATGATCGCAGGCAAGCAGTCAATGTCAATCTTCAAGGATACACGTACACTTGCATCTCAGGTTGTTAAGATGGTTGGACA
>ODAI013125595.1_pt1 | contig 15428 bp, 10 predicted proteins | sample 1539321 | NCBI WGS metagenome assembly ODAI01 (sample SAMN02144231, study PRJEB22623) | gut metagenome | biome: sheep rumen | host: Ovis aries | place: New Zealand
ACCGTCAAAGGCTATGCCTATATCAGTCTTAATGACGGAGACACCCTGACCCTCACCCTTGACTGCACGCCCCGCTTCAACTTCGCATCTCCCCGTATCCCCTCCGTTGCGGGAATGGTCTGCCTTTCAAAGGGACCTCTCGTATACTGCTTTGAGGGAAAGGACAATGACGGGGATGTGGTGGGACTGAGCCTCGACACCGCATCCGGGATAGAGATCGGTTCCTGCAGTGAGCTTGGCACAGACTGCCTCAGAGTGACAGCATACAGAGATGAAGAAGAGGATGAGCTCTATTCCTTTGAAGAACCCGCACAAAAAAAGGTGAAAGCCGCTGCCATCCCCTATTACGCATGGTGCAACAGGGGCGAGAACCAGATGAGAGTGTGGATGAGAAAGAAATAACAGCATTATTCACATAATATAGCACAAAACATTGTGCATATTGCTGTACTATAATGAATATTTTATAAAACACCTTTACACAGAAATATAAATATGTTATAATTACATACAGTCAATTCTTACAGATAAAGGGCTTTTCCAAAGACCTGTGAGATACGGGAGAGTGTTGGAATGTTTACAGAGGCGGAAAACAGATATTATTACGACGGGGATGACCTGGGAGCGGTCTACATGGGCAACAAGACCGTTTTCAAGGTGTGGTCTCCCTATGCCTCAGCCGCTTCTGTCCTGCTCTACAAAAGGTGCAGGGATGAGCGCCCCTTCCGAAGGCTCCCGATGAAAAAAAGCCGCAAGGGAGTATGGGAGAAAGTCGCAAACGGCGATATGGAAGGCGTTTACTACACCTATGAGATCGTTATGGACGATGTTCCTGTGGAGACTATAGACATCTACGCAAAGGCAGCGGGTGTAAACGGTATCATGGGCATGGTCATCGACACCGCCCGCCTCAACCCCAAGGGATGGGGGGATTACCGCCTCCCCGAAATGAAGTCCCCCACAGATGCCGTGGTGTACGAGCTCCATGTAAGGGATTTCTCCATTGACGAAAGCGGCAATTTCGTATACAAGGGGCGTTTCCTCGCCTTTACGGAAAATGGACTGGTAAATGCCGCAGGAGACAAGGTGGGCATCGACCACCTGAAAGAGCTGGGTGTCACCCATGTTCAGCTCCAGCCTGTGTTCGACTTCCAGACCGTGGATGAATCCGACTACCACAGACCGCAGTTCAACTGGGGCTACGATCCTCTGAATTTCAATGTTCCGGAGGGTTCCTATTCCACCAACCCCTTCAGCGGCCACAAGAGGGTGGAGGAGTTCAAAAAGATGGTGCACGCTCTTCACAAGGCGGGTATCAGAGTTGTAATGGATGTGGTGTACAACCACACCTACGCCACTGCGGACTCTCCCTTCAACAAGACCTTCCCCAAGTATTATTACAGGCTTTGCGGTCCCAACAACGAGTATTTTTCCAACGGCTCCGGCTGCGGGAATGAGATAGCCACCGAAAGAAAAATGGTGCGCAAGTTCATAATAGACAGCCTTTGCTACTGGGCAAAGGAATACCTTATCGACGGCTTCCGCTTTGACCTTATGGGGCTCTACGACATAGAGACTCTCAATCTCGCAGAGCAGAAGCTAAAGAGCATAAACCCCGAGATCATCCTCTACGGAGAGGGCTGGACAGGCGGCGGCAGCGCACTTCCCGACTGCATGAGAGCCATGAAGCTCAATGCCCGCCACACGCCGGGCTACGGCTTTTTCTCCGATGATTTCAGGGATACCGTAAAGGGAAACAACTTTGAAAACTCCTCAAAGGGCTATGTGAACGGTGCCATAGGAAACGAGGAATATGTAAAAGAGGTAATGTGCGGAAGAGTGCCTCACCCCCAGCTGCCGAACCTTGACAAATATTCATGGGCAGTCTCTCCCTGCCAGACCGTAAACTATGTGGAGGTACATGACAACCTTACCCTGTGGGACAAGCTGTGCTGCACCAACCCCACGGACAGCACGGAAGTACGCTGCCGCATGGACAAGATGGCTGCCGCCATGGTGATGCTGTCACAGGGGATAGCACTTATACAGGCAGGGCAGGAATTCCTGCGCTCCAAGCCCCTCCCCGGCGGTGCCTTCGACCATAACAGCTACTGCTCCCCGGATGTGGTAAATTCCCTGAAATGGGGCAGGAAGTCGGAATTCAAGCATATTTTTGAATACTACAAGGGGCTTATAGAATTCAGGAAGGCTCACTCCGCTCTCAGGATGTCAACTACCGAAGAAGTAGGGCGCAATATGCGCTATTTCGACAAGCTCCCCCAGAGGGTAGTGGGATTCGGTCTTTACGGCGACTGCGACCTTGAAGAGATAGCCGTATTCTTTAATCCCTCGCCCTACGGCGTGAAGCTGTTCGCCTTCGGCGAATACGATGTGTATATAGACGGCGACAGAGCCGGGAACGTCCCTCTTTACAAGGTGGAGGGGGACTATGAACTGAAAGGGTATTCTACCCTTGTCATGGGCAGGAAAAAGGAATGATGTTCTCTTTCCGGATGAAACAAAGGTGATATTATGAAAAGGATTCTTGTTTGTGAAGATGAAGATGTCATCAGGGATTTTGTGGTCATCAACCTGAGCAGAGCGGGCTATGATGTGGTAGACGTGAACTGCGGTGAGGATGCCCTGGCTGTTTTCGACAGGGAAAACGGCAATTTCGACATAGCTCTTCTTGATATAATGATGCCCGGCATGGACGGCTTCCATGTGTGCAAGGAGCTGAGGAACAGGAGCGCCACGCTGGGGATAATAATGCTCTCTGCCAAGACCCAGGAGATGGACAAGGTCTCCGGGCTCATGCTGGGGGCTGATGACTACATCACAAAGCCCTTCTCTCCCTCGGAGCTTACTGCCAGGATAGATGCGGTGTACAGGCGTGTCAGCATGACCTTTGTGAGAGAAGAGAAGGTCACCACCGTGGTATCGGGTCCCTTTACCCTCAACCTGAAAAGCAGGACGGTATCAAAGGGAGATGAGGTCATAGACCTTACACAGGTGGAGTATCAGATACTCGAATACTTCATAATGAACCAGAACACTGCCCTTGACAGGCGCAGCATACTACATCACATCTGGGGAGAGAATTACCCGGGAGACGACAAGATCGTTGATGTGAACGTAAGAAGGATCAGGCTGAAAATAGAGGATGAGCCCTCCAAGCCGAAGTATGTAAAAACTATCTGGGGATTCGGCTACAAGTGGTCCGACGGAAACCCGGAAGAAGAGGAAAGTTAAAAGAGCATGGCAAAGCCTGCTGTAAGAAAGGCACCGAGAGAGACGATAACAAGGCGGTGGCTGGTGAACAACCTGGGAGTCAGCGCTGTCGTTCTGCTGACTGTGGTCTTTGCTTTTTCGGTGATAATCAGCTTTTATTATACAAACTCCGCAGGTCAGTATGTGACCTCCAGACTGAACACGGTGTCGAGCCTTCTGAGCCAGTACTACTCGGATAATCCCAACACCTTCAACACACAGGTGAGGACCTTTATACAGGACTGGGACGACAAGGACACCACAGAGCTTATGGCAATAGGCGCCGACGGCCATGTTACCATGACCTCCTCCGGCTTTTCTCCCACAAAGGATATACTTGCCTCCGACTATACAGATGCTCTCAGATCGGGCTCTACGGGCTTTTTCAGAGGGCGGCTACCGGACGGCGAGAAGGTAGTTGCTGTGAGCATGGTGACCCCCGATACCACAGGCGACTGCAATGTGATAAGGATAGTCAGCTCCCTTAAAAGGGTAGACAGTCACATAAGACTGTATATACTCTTTATCTCCCTTGTTGGGGCTGCCATTCTTGTGCTGATGATATTTTCGGGGATGTACTTTGTAAAGTCCATCGTCATTCCCGTGAACCGTTTGGGAAACACCGCAAGGCGATATGCAAGAGGGGATTTCTCCGTCCGCATACCCGTAGAGAGCAACGACGAGATAGGTGAGCTGTGCAGGCTCATTAACAAAATGGCAGAAAGTCTGGCAGAATCGGAGCAGATGAAAAACGAATTCATATCCAGCGTTTCCCATGAGCTGAGGACGCCTCTCACAGCCATAAAGGGCTGGGCAGAGACCATAGAGGCGATGCCTGACGACCCGGAGATGACCTCCAAGGGGATGCACGTCATAAATTCGGAGACCGAGCGCCTTTCCCAGATGGTAGAGGATCTGCTGGACTTTTCACGGATGCAGAACGGTAAGCTGACCCTTGAAAAGGGAAGTGTGGATGTGCTTGCCGAGCTGGGAGAAACTGTCCTCATCTACACGGAAAAGGCAAGGCAGGAGGGCATTGAGCTGGTGTATACCGAGCCCGATGATCTGCCCATAGTTTACGGCGACAGGAACAGGCTGAGACAGGTGTTTATCAATGTCATAGACAACGCCATCAAGTACAGCGACAAGGGCGGTCTCATAACCGTCAATGCCGTGTGCAACCCGGAGGGGAACATAGAGATAGAGGTCTCCGACAACGGCTGCGGAATAAGGGAAGAGGACCTTGACAAGGTAAAGACCAAGTTTTTCCGTGCGAACCATATCAAAAGAGGTTCCGGCATAGGCCTTGCCGTTGCAGATGAGATAATGCAGATGCACGGCGGCACCATAGATATATCAAGCGTGTTCGGTGAGGGAACGAGAGTTCTCATCACGCTCCCTGCGGGAACAAAGCCATGAGGGTCGCCTTTGTGACCTTCGGCTGCAAGGTCAATACCTACGAGACCCAGTGCATGAGGGAGTGCTTCCTCTCTCACGGCTTTGAGGAGAGCGCAGTGTCTGCTGCGGATGTGATAGTCATAAACTCCTGCACTGTCACACAGACCGCAGACCGGAAACTGTTAAAGGAAATGCGCTCCCTGAAAAAAAGCTGCCCCAAGGCTCTCATATGCCTTACAGGGTGCTATCCCCAGGCACACAAGGATGAGAACTCGGATGTTTTCGAGCTTTCGGACATTATCTCCGGCACATCCGAAAGAGAGCTCCTCCCTCAGAGGGTGATGAGCTTTTTGAGCGGCAGCAGCATAAAACGGGGAGCAGGGGAATGGGAAAAGGAGATATCCCCCCTGACCGTGAGCTACAGCGAGGGGCATACAAGGGGATACATAAAGATACAGGACGGCTGCGATATGCGCTGCTCCTACTGCATAATCCCGGATGCCAGGGGACATATGCGCTCAAAGCCTGTTGAGGTCATCAAAAGGGAGGTCTCGGCACTGGCGGAAAGCGGCTGCTCGGAGATAGTTCTTGTGGGCATAAATATCATGTTTTTCGGAAGAGAGTACGGACTTGATATAAGCCATGCGGTGCAGGCGGCAGCCAAAAACGAAAGGATAAGAAGAGTGAGGATAAGCTCTGTGGAGCCCGAAAGAATGGGTATCCCTCTTCTTATGCGCCTGAGGGCAGAGGAAAAGTTCTGCCCGTCCTTTCATTTATCCCTGCAAAGCGGCTGTGACACCGTTCTGAAAAGGATGCGCCGTCACTATGACACCGCACTGTACAGTGAAACGGTATCAAACATCCGCAGTATGTTTGAGGATGCCGCCATCTCCACCGACATAATGACGGGATTTCCGGAGGAGACCCGTGAGGAACACAGGATCTCTATGGACTTTGTGGAGAGCATGGGCTTTGCAAGGGTACACGTCTTTCCCTTTTCACTGCGAAAAAACACACCCGCACAAAGCATGGTGCAGGTGCCGAGAGACACTGTAAAGCGCCGAGCCGCAGAAATGACGGCTCTTTCCGAAAAGCTGTCTCTGGCATACAACCAGAAATACATAGGCAAGAGCCTTGAAGTCCTCTTTGAAAGGGAACGCTCCGACGGCACCCACAGGGGTCACAGCAAAAACTACCTGAATGTGGAGCTTGAAGAAAAGCTGCCTTTTTCCCTGAAGGGACAATATAAGGATGTGCTCATCACATCCGCAGGAACAAATACATTACGGGGAAGCATCTCCGATAAATGAATGAAAAAAAGGTGATCACAATGTCAGTCTATCGTGTGTATGTAGAAAAAAAGCCCGGATATGCTGCGGCATCGGCAAATCTTGCGGCGGATGCAAAGACTGCCCTGAAGCTGTCACAGCTTGAAGGCATCCGCATAATCAACCGCTATGATGCCGAAAACATTTCACGGGAAAACTTCGAACTGGCGGTGAAGAATGTTTTCTCCGAGCCCGCAGTAGACATTGTCTACAATGAGATGCCGAAGCTGGCAGACAATGAGACAGTTTTTGCGGTGGAATATCTGCCCGGTCAGTTCGATCAGCGTGCGGATTCCTGTGAACAGTGTATACAGATACTTACGGGAGGAGAGCGCCCCACCATAAAAAATGCGAGAGTATACATAGTTTCCGGCTTTCTTACGGCAGATGAGCTGGATTCACTGAAAAAGTACATCATCAACCCCGTGGAGAGCAGAGAGGCATCCCTTGCCCCCGTGGACACCCTCACCGTAAAATACGACATACCCACAGAGGTAGAGGTGCTCAAAGGCTTTACAGAGCAGTCCGACGAGCAGGCAGCGGAGTTTGTGAAGAAGTACGGTCTTGCTATGGACAACGACGACCTTATCTTCTGCCGTGACTATTTCAGGAACACCGAAAAGCGTGATCCCACCATCACCGAGATAAGGATGATAGACACCTACTGGTCGGATCACTGCCGCCACACCACATTCCTTACACAGATAGATGATGTTAATATAGAAGCCGACTACATAGAAGATACCTACAAGCAGTACCTTGCTGATAAGAAGGCTCTCGGCAGAGACAGCAAGCCCGTTACCCTCATGGACATCGCCACCATGGGTATGAGAAAGCTCAAGGCGGACGGAAAGCTGCCCGATCTGGATGAATCCGAGGAGATAAACGCCTGCTCCGTAAAGATAAAGGTAGATGTGGACGGAGAGCTCCAGGACTGGCTCCTCATGTTCAAGAACGAGACCCACAACCACCCCACGGAAATAGAGCCCTTCGGCGGTGCTGCCACCTGTCTCGGCGGTGCTATAAGAGACCCTCTTTCCGGGCGCAGCTATGTTTATCAGGCAATGCGTGTAACGGGAGCCTCCAACCCCCTCGTACCCGTTGAGGACACCACCCACGGAAAGCTCCCCCAGAGAAAGATAACCACCGGAGCTGCCAACGGCTACTCCTCCTACGGCAACCAGATAGGACTGGCAACAGGCCATGTGGCGGAAGTTTACCATCCCGGTTATGTGGCAAAGCGTCTGGAGATCGGTGCGGTGATAGGTGCGGCACCCGCAGAGAACGTGCGCAGAGAAGCCCCGGAGCCAGGAGATGTGGTGATACTCCTGGGCGGCAGGACAGGGCGTGACGGCTGCGGCGGCGCAACAGGCTCCTCCAAGGCACACACCGAGGGTTCGCTCGAATCCTGCGGCGCTGAGGTACAGAAGGGTAATCCTCCCGAGGAAAGAAAGCTGCAAAGGCTTTTCAGGGACAAGGAAGTTACAGGGATGATAAAGCGCTGCAACGACTTCGGTGCAGGCGGTGTCTCCGTAGCGATAGGTGAGCTGACGGACGGTCTGGAGATAGACCTTTCCGCTGTTCCCAAGAAGTATGACGGTCTTGACGGCACCGAGCTTGCCATAAGCGAGTCTCAGGAAAGAATGGCTGTGGTGGTCGCTGCCAAGGACTGCAAGAAGTTCATCAAGGCTGCCAACAAGGAAAACCTTGAAGCCACAAAGGTCGCCGATGTCAAGGCAGACAGGCGGCTGGTCATGAAGTGGAACGGAAAGGTGATAGTTGACCTTTCAAGAGATTTCCTCAATTCCAACGGTGCCGTAAAGCACACCAAGGTCAATGTCCGCATCCCCGTCATCACCCAGCCCCACAACTATACCGATTCACCCGACAGCTTTACCGAGCTCATGTCCAACCTGAACTGCAGCTCGCAGAAGGGTCTTGTGGAGCGCTTTGACTCCACCATAGGAGCGGGTACTGTGCTCATGCCCTACGGCGGCAGGTATCAGCTCACCCCCAACCAGGCAATGGCTGCCAAGATACCTGTACTCAAGGGTCAGACTAAGACCACATCCCTTATGGGCTGGGGCTTCAACCCCTATCTTTCGGACAAGTCCCCCTATCACGGTGCGATGGCTGCGGTCATAGAATCCGTTGCAAAGGTCATAGCCGCAGGCGGAAGCAGAGAAAAGTGCTGGCTCACCTTCCAGGAATACTTTGAGAGGACAAACGACAATCCCACCCGCTGGGGACGCCCGTTCTCCGCACTTCTGGGCGCATACAAGGCGCAGAACGAGCTTTGCTGCGCATCCATCGGCGGAAAGGACTCTATGTCCGGCACCTTCGAGAACATAGATGTTCCCGCAACTCTCGTTTCCTTTGCGGTGTCTCTTGCAGACAGCGACAAGGTGATCTCCACCGAATTCAAGGGAGAGGGCCACAAGGTCATCTATATCTCCCCGGACTACGACGATAACGGTCTGCCGGTATGGGAGAGCGTGAGAAGTGTATTTGACCGTGCAGAGAGGATGATCGCCTCCGGTCATGTGCTCTCCGCCTATGTAACAGGCTTCGGCGGCGTGGCAGAGGCTCTTTCCAAGATGTCCATGGGCAACCACATAGGCTTTGCCTTCAAGGAGAAAATGGATCCCGACGAGCTTTTCTACTCCCGCTACGGTTCCTTCGTTCTGGAAACGGACGGTGAGACCTTCGGTGAAAGAGTCATAGGTGTGACCACTGGGGACTATGAGATCGACTGCATAAACTACAAGGTGGACATGAACACCGTTCAGAAGGCGTGGGAAGGCAAGCTGGAGCCTGTATTCCCCGTGAATGTGCGTGAAAAGGCAGAGCCTGCGAAAAAGTACTCCTTCACTCTTCCTGGTGCGCCCCATGCCTCCAGCTTCTGCGAGCCCAAGGTGCTCATACCCGTATTCCCCGGCACAAACTGTGAATACGACACCGCAAGAGTATTTGAAAGGGCAGGTGCAAAGACCGAGACCGTTGTAATAAACAACCTGAGCGCCGCAGGTCTTGAAGAAAGCGTCAAGTACTTTGAAAAGGCCATAAGGAAGTCCCAGATAATCATGATACCCGGAGGCTTCTCCGGCGGTGACGAGCCCGACGGCTCCGGCAAGTTCATAACCTCCTTCTTCCGCAATGCTGCCATAAAGGATGCGGTGAGCGAGCTCCTTGAAAAGCGTGACGGTCTTATGCTGGGCATATGCAACGGCTTCCAGGCGCTTATAAAGCTGGGTCTTGTTCCCTACGGGAAGATAGTGGAGCAGGAGGACGATTCTCCCACACTTACCTTTAACACCATAGGCAGGCACCAGTCCATGATGGTGCGCACAAGGATAGCCTCGAACCGCTCTCCCTGGCTTGCAGCCTGTGAAACAGGGGATATACACACCATAGCCATTTCCCACGGCGAAGGACGATTTGTTGCAAGCAAGGAACAGATAGCCACACTTGCAGCCTCCGGACAGATAGCTACCCAGTATGTGGATCTGAACGGCGACCCCACCATGGATATACGCTTTAACCCCAACGGCTCCTTTGATGCCATCGAGGGCATCACCTCTCCCGACGGAAGAGTTCTCGGAAAGATGGGTCACAGCGAGCGTATCGGCACCGACATATGCAAGAATGTTCCCGGCGAAAAGGATCAGAAGATCTTTGAAAGCGGCGTGGCATACTTCAAGTAAACAAGTAAATAAAACAAGGCGCACTGCTCAAAACAGTGCGCCATTTTCTTACCTTATTGTTTTCCGCTTTTCATGACCTTTTTAACGCTGTACATCTCTTTGTCAGCTCGTTCAAAGACCTTTTCGGCGGTGGTGTCCGTATCCCTGTTGTAAACGGATATACCGCCTGCTATGGTCACGAGCCCCTTCTCCTTGTTCTCCTCCACCATATGGTATATCTTGTCCATCAGCTCACCGGAGTGTTCGTAATCATTTCCCCGTGCGATCACTGCAAACTCATCGCCGCCGATCCTGTATACGGGGCTGTGGGCAAAGGAGACACATATCATGCGGCACGCCGAGCGTATGAACTCATCACCCGCAGTGTGTCCCATGCTGTCATTTATATTCTTCAGACCGTTCACATCAAACACGGCGATGGCAAAGGGCTCCGCCTTTTTCTCCGCTATTTCGCCGTTGAGCCTCGTTATGGCGGTAGAATAGGCATATTTGTTCTTTACACCCGTAAGATTGTCGGTATTAGCCTGTGTGACGGCGTTTTTCAGCTCGGTCTCAAGGCGGACGGAAGCATCCACATTAGTCACCGCCACCACCACATGGCTGTCGCCCTGAGCTGCCCTTATGGCAAAAAGCCTTACATATTCGGCATGGTCGTCAATATTCAGCCTGTAAGTCAAAGTCATCCGCCCTTCCCGTTCTATCTCGGAAAGGAAATGCTCCTTTTCCATGGCGGCTGCCATCATGGGATAATCCTCGGCATAGATTTCCCTTTTCATATTGACCTGTGTATCGGCGAAAAAGTCCTTCCCCGGCACCCCTGCGGACAGCCTTGCATACTTGTCGGAAGCAGCAAACTCCACATAGGAATTGGTCTCGCAGTCAACGTAGTAAATGACCTCGTAGCTTGTGGCAAGGATCTTTGCAACAGTGTCGTATATGACCTGCTTTTTCTGCTGTGCCTGTTCTCTGCGCACCTGCTCATCCACATTTCTCACACCTATGACCACATACTTTCTGTCATTGGGGGATGATATGGTCTTTAGGTTGAAATACTGCTCCTTACCGTCTATCATGAGCCTGTAATCCACGGAAAAGCTCTTGCTTTCCTCCAGGGCGGATATTATGTTTTTCTTCCTCAGCTTTTTTATAAAATCCGGTCTGTCGTCCTTATGGACAAGTATCTTGCTGTTGATGATGGTATCCTTGAAGAAATCCGCACCCGAATTAAGTATGCGCATCCTGCTGCTGCCGCCGATGGTTGCATACTCAACATAGCTGTTATCCGTCATATCTATGTAATAGATACTGATATAATCCTGCGCCAGAGCTGCCGCAAGATATTCAAAAGTCACATCGGATCTGCCCTTTTTTTTCGATGCGGGAAGTACGTTTGAAAAAATATTTGTCAATCTCATAAAGCCCTCCAAAGGTCATATCCTGAAACCGCCTATCTGTTTTTCAAGTACCTTTGCCTGTCCTGCCAGTTCCTCCGTACCCGCTGCCGCAGCCTGTGCCGTGGCTGCATTTCCGGATACGGCTCCGGCGATGTCGGAAATACCGATGCTCACTACATTTATGTCGGAAGCCTGTTTGTTTGACGAACATGATATCCTCTCTACCAGCACGCCCAGCTCCCTGACGGAAGACAGAGCCTCGGTCAGGGACTGTGTGACGGAATTGTTAAGGGAGACGCCCTTTTCCACAGCCTCTTCGCTCTTTTCTATGAGCTCAACAGCGTTGTTTGCTGCCTCTGCCGACCTTCCCGCCAGGTTCCTTACTTCATCTGCGACCACGGCAAAGCCTTTTCCCGCACTCCCTGCTCTTGCTGCTTCCACTGCGGCATTCAGGGCAAGTATATTTGTCTGGAAGGAAATGTCCTCTATAAGATTCACTATCATCCTGATACGGGAGGATGCTGCCTTTATCTCCTCAATGGCTGTGCTGAGCTCCTCCATGTTCCTGTTGCTGCGGTCAACGCTTGTTACCACCTCACGGGATATGCTTTCCATGCGGTTTATCATTTCCGCATTCTCACGGACATTTTCGTTTATGCCCCCCACAAGGGAATCGAGCTCCTTCAGGGTCTCCGCCTCTGCGCTCGAATTCAGAGCCAGAGTCTGAGCTCCTCCCGCCAGGGCACCTGCGCCGCTGTTCACCTGCTCTCCCGCAGCCTTTATGGCGCTCATTGCTCCCGAAAGGGAACGGGTGATGTTATCGAGTGAGAGCTTGATGTTCCCGAAATCTCCCTTGTAGTCCACAGCCGATGAAACTGTCAGGTCGCCGGCAGCCATTTTTGAGAGCACATCGTCTATATCCCTGATGTAGAGCCCCACATTGTCGATGGTGGTCTTCATGGCAACAGACAGCAGTTCTGTCTCGTCGCCCCTTGTATTCGGTTTGAAGGAAGTATCTATCTCGCCTCTGGAGAACCTGTCAAGGCAGTCTACCGTGGGAAGTATGGATGCTGAGATGTTTTTTGCGGAATGCATAGCCACCAGAGTGACGAGCACCATATTCACCATCAGCCAGCACAGCATGACAAAAACAGCCTTTTTTCCCTTTCCGTAAAGGAGATCCGATTCCAGACAGTAGATCACGCTGTATGAAGGATCCGAACCGAGAGGTGCGGAATAAACGGAATACTTGGTATGCACGCCGCCGTTTCTGCAATCTGTACCCTGTGCGGCAGCTTCCATGTTTTTGGAGAAGATCTCGTCCTCTCTCAGATCCTTTCCGCACTCCGAGCTGTCCGTGGAAAGAAGCACCCTTCCCGTGGCAGCGCTTACAAAGATGCCCCTTGTGCCCTCTCCGCCCATTCTTTCTATGGTGTAATCGAAATAACCTTCTCTCAGCTCTCCCACCAGAACCTTGCTGCCGCTCCTGTATGCCGCAAGGCTCAGCTTTGCAGCAGGGAGACAGGCAAAGACCATCTGCCCCTCAGAAAGATACCCGCACTCCTCTGAAAAGAGAGAATAGTCATAGGGACGATCGTCGCCCAAAGTAAAAACAGCTTTAAAAATGTCATGTTCCTCACCGGGAACGGCAGTTTTGAGCCCCTCCGACAGGAATTCAATTTCCTCCTCAAGAGAGACCGCAGCACCCGAGACCATATTGTTCTCTGTCCTTACGGCAAATTCGCCGGTGATAACATTCAGATATGCTATTGCTACAAATGCCACCGAAATGGCTCCTATGACTGCACATATGACTCCCAGCGCAGTAAGGCGCCGTCTTAATGAACCCTTCATATATCGCCTCTGAATCCGTACAAGCTTATAAGCATACATATTTTCATTGTATCATATTTCTGTAATTATGTCAACTGAAATGTATGCTCCAAACGGAAATCTCTCCTTCAAAATATTCGTCATAAGCAACATATTTTTATCAACCGATTTAGCAAAAATGTATAATTTGCGCAATTGCTTATCATTATATTGATTTGAGTTCAAAAATATTCAATTATAATGTATCCGAAGGGTGTATGCAAAAAGCTGTCCCAAAAAGAATTGCTCTGATATAAAAGTTATTCGCCATAGTATTTCTGATGCAAGGTCAGAAGTACTATGGCTTTCTATTGACAGTTCAGCGGTGTCGTGATATAATTGTTACTGGCATAAATCGGGATATGTGAGGAGGATATATGGATCACAATAATATAGCAGGATTTATAAGGAAGCAGAAGGTAGCCTTTATCTGTTCGATTGACGAGGAAGGATTTCCAAATGTTAAGGCTATGCTAAAACCAAGAAAGATCGAGAGACTAAAGCAGTTCTATTTTTCAACAAATACATCTTCCATGTTCCATGAGAGTAAAGCAGTACATGAATAATCCGAATGCTTGTATTTATTTCTATCATAAGGGTCTGATCAAGTACGTCGGGGTTATGCTGAAGGGCAAGATGGAAGTGCTGACCGACCAAGAGACGAAAGATAATATATGGCGAAAAGGCGATACGATGTTTTACAAAGGTGGTGTTACAGATCCGGATTACTGTGTTTTGAGGTTCACCGCTGAAAGCGGAAGATATTATTGTAATCTAAAAACAGATAGTTTTACCATAGATTGATGCAAATCCTGATTTTTTTAGCAGGCAAATACAATGCCCCGAAGCAATTTGAAATGCTTCGGGGCATAACTTCTATATGGGTATTTGTATAGAGGGAACGGCTTTCTTCGGATCATTAAGTGATTCTGCTGCGAAGCATCATTTTCTCTCTGCGTACCTGTCTCTTTCAAGGAGGAGCTCGGCGGTAAGGGCGTTGCTTATGAGCAGACCCTTTTGGCTGAATCTGAAAAGACCATCCTTTACCTCTGCAAGACCGTAGCCCGAAAACTCTCCTATCTTCTCCCTCACAAACGGGAATTCCTTTAAGGCTATCCATTCACGGAGACGCAGCCGCAGCATGAGCCGCTCATCCTCTCCGCAGGACTCTTCATCCGTATATACCACATCCTGAACAGGGGAGCTTATGTACCTTTCCACATCGGCAGGCACCATATAGCGCTTCCCGTCCGTACATGAATGGGCAGCAGGACCCGTTCCGAAATATTCCTCACATTTCCAGTATTTCAGATTGTGCTTACATTCAAAGCCCTTTACGGCAAAATTCGATATCTCATAGCAGAAGATCCCGTTTTTTTCAAGAAGCTCCGCTGCTGTTTCGTATTCCTCCGCAGAAACATCATCGTCGATGACAGAAACAAGGTCCTTGTTCTCCGAAAGGGGAGTGCCCTTCTCCACTTTCAGCATATACACCGAAGCATGAGTGATTCCCAGCGAAACCAGCGTTTCTATATCGCTCTTTATGCGCTCTTTTCCGCTGGGAAAGGGGAGACCTGCCATAAGGTCTGCGGAGATGTTCTCAAAACCCGCCTTATGGGCGTATTTTATGGCATCCGCTGCCTTTTTTCCGTCATGGAGCCGCCAAAGCCCTTTCAACACATCGTCCGAAAAGGTCTGGACACCGAAGGACAGCCTGTTTACCCCCGCATCCCCGAAGGCTCTGAGTTTTTCGGGGGTCACGGATTCGGGGTTGGCTTCCATTGTTATTTCCGCTCCCGCTGTGATATCTGCCGCCGAAAGGATCCTCTCTATGTGCCGGGGCTCCATAAGAGACGGGGTGCCGCCTCCGAAGTACACGGTGTCATAGACATATCCCGCATGAAGGATGTTCCTTACCGCCGCATCGATGTACCTGTCCCGCAGATAAGACCTGTCCGTAACGGAGTAAAAATCGCAGTAGGAACACTTTCTGCCGCAAAAGGGGATGTGGATATAAAGTCCCTTATTCATCCAGTTTCAGCACCGCCATAAATGCTTCCTGAGGCACCTCCACAGAGCCCAGCTTTCTCATGCGCTTTTTGCCCTCTTTCTGCTTTTCAAGGAGCTTTTTCTTTCGTGAGATATCTCCTCCGTAGCATTTTGCAAGTACATCCTTGCGCATCGCCTTTACGGTCTCCCTTGCGATTATCTTGCCGCCTATGGCAGCCTGCACGGGGACTTCAAAGAGCTGTCTGGGTATATTGTCCTTCAGCTTTTCGCAGATCTTCCTTGCCCTCGGATATGCGCCTTCCTCGTTGACTATAAAGGACAGGGCATCCACTACCTCACCGTTGAGAAGTATGTCCAGCTTTACCAGTTTTCCCGCCCGATAGCCGTCAAACTCGTAGTCGAAAGAGGCATAGCCCCTTGTCCTTGATTTGAGTGCATCGAAAAAGTCGTAG
>ODAI014814089.1_pt1 | contig 15428 bp, 15 predicted proteins | sample 1539321 | NCBI WGS metagenome assembly ODAI01 (sample SAMN02144231, study PRJEB22623) | gut metagenome | biome: sheep rumen | host: Ovis aries | place: New Zealand
GGTAAGTCAAAGTCGGCAATGCGCTGACATGTCAGACTCCGTGAAATTACCGACTGTGGATTGAAACAACAACTTTCCAAAAACAGGAAGACCCGCGGGATAATTCCCGCGGGTCTTTCTTGTATGTAGCCGGAACGATCATCCGATCTTGGTGCCGCAGTTCGGGCAGAATTTCGGCGGATTTGCCGGATCCGGGAAGGACTGTCCGCAGTTTGGGCAGAACTTCGGTGCCGCGCTCTCCGGCTTCGGCTGTCCGCAGTTCGGGCAGAACTTGCCGGTGTTGACCGAGCCGCAGCTGCATGTCCAGGAATCCCGAGCCGGATCCACCTGCTGCTGTGCCGCCTGCTGCTGTGCCACCTGCTGCGCCTGATGCTGCTGAGCGCCCTGCTGCATGAGCGAGGAGACATTCATGCCGCTTGGCATGCCGCCCATCATACCGAGACCCGCAAAGCCGGTGACCGCGCCTGCCGCGTTGCCGGCTGCGGTGTTCATGGCGTTGGTCTGGCTCATGCCCATGTATGCGCCGAGCATCGATGGATCCGTGTAGCCCTTGGTCTCCTGGTAGTTCAGTATCCTCTTCTGGCTCTTCTCGTCGGCGTCCATCATGCCGATCGCAATCTTGAACATGGAGATGCCGCGCGCCTGCTTCCAGTCTTCGTCAAGAATTTCGTCTACATGTTTGGTAAGATCAAACTCATGAGCTGCAATATCAGTATATCCGATCTTCATCTGAGAGAGGCTACCGACCGCCTGGCGGATCGCCGCAATCACCTCTGTCTTGATCTGCGGCTCGATATCCTGACGGGTGATGAGGCCGTTGCCGTCCGTGCCGGCCTTGGCTGCCCCGAGGACGGAGAAGAACTTGGCCAAAGCTTAATAAGTCCCATAATAAATATCTCCTTTCAATGGTGATGACTCCCCGAGCGATCCTTGCGAATCGGTCCGGGGCTTCTTTTGCGAGACTGGAAAAACGCCTCGCAGGGCAAACACATGCCCTCTACTCCCTGTTACGGGAGTTACTTGTCAGCCTGTCAGGCGGGCTGTCCTGCGGGAAGTGCCCTCTGTTTCGACACGCCGAACGCGGCCATGAGCTCCGTCTTCTTTCCGTTCTTCCGGGGACTTCTTGATGCCCGACATGGTGTTCCGTATGTAGAAGTTCGCCGTATTGCGGAATCGGCCTAGGTTTTACGAGCACCTCTTATAACACATCAGATGTTGCTGAATCCCGTGATGAATTCTCGGTAAATCCTTAACGATTCAGCATCCAGTGCCTTGATTAACATTTCTTTCCTGACAGGGTCCCGTAGCGCAGCTTTTAACGAATAAAAAGGAGCATATATATCCTGGATCCCGTTGGGTATGTCTGCAGACAAGATTGCCGCTCGATAATGCGTGTTAAGAAGAAACATGAAAAAATACATTTCTTCTTCGTTCTTGTGGTGCGCTTGTGCTGTTTTTAAGGTTTCTTCGATTTTATCTGCCCAGTGCTCACAATCCGGCAAATCTTCAATCAGCGCGTTCCGCAGTTTCTGTGTATGCTCATCTTTCTCTAATGCGTATATTGCTCTGTACGTCTGGAACAACATACCGCGATATTTTGCTTCCGCCATTTCCTGTTTCTTTTCAGCAACAGCTTCCGGGGTGCACGCATCTTCGATTGCTGTTGAGATTTTGCTGATGTCTGATTCTAACATAACAGTTAAGTCGCTCTCTCCCTTTTTAACGATCGCAAACTTATCGGACACCGCGAGCCTCATATCTCCATCGTGCTCGAAGTATTTAGGGATGATGATATACTCTGTTCCCAGGCCCATCCTGTTCATCCACGGCGATGTATTCGAATACCGTCGTTCTGAGTTAGTCAGGATACGGCCATAAAAGAACAAGTCTTTTTCGTCGAGGAGTCTACCGAAGTTGTCTGCATGTTTGATGACCGGTTCCGAGTCCCTGTTTTTAAATAACGCGACTGTATACATTGTTGTGTTCCTTTCTTTTAAAAAATATGATTAAATGGTTCTATGCGCATATCTGGAATGGTCCAACTGATCGTTACAATAAAAGAAATTGGAAGATTTGATATCAAACATCTCGTCTCCATCCTTTCGCTTTCTGACTAAGATAATGTGATTGAAAGATTGAAAGGCACGGCCATCGAACATCGCCACGTAATACCCAAGATCCCATAACGGTTTAATGAGCCCCGGCCAATGAGATTCCGAGTGATAAGGGGAAAACATCAGAATCGACGTCCCGTCATCAGCCGTATAACACCCGGCATGATCGAAGAAATCGTATTGGATGTTGCCGTAGTTCAGGTTTCCATAACCCCAAAAATAATTATACACAACATTTTGAAACTCCCTGAAATCGGAAGAAGACTTGACATTCGCCTTATACCAGATGCTGCCGTTCCGCTTACGTTCACATGTGACGCCAAAACTTTCCAGTAAGTCAGCCAGCAGTTCGACGGACATACGACCCTTCCATGAATTTAAACGATATTTTGCCATAATCTTCTTCCTTTCTCGGTTGAAACCCAAACCATAAACCGGTGTGTATAGTCTTCAACGATGATATGTCAGATTTCCGGAACCGCAGTCTCCGCATATACGAGGAAATTGCTATTTGCCGCTTTTGTGCCCGTTATGGTACTTGCACAGCATCTGGCAGTTGCTTTCGACGGTCTTTCCGCCGTCATGCCAGGGAATAATATGATCGGCCTCCATATCTGAAATATCGTACTCAGGCTGTCCTGAATAACCATCTACTTGCATCTCACAGTACGGGCATTTGTGTTTCTGCGCTTCGTAGACACGGATTTTAACATCCTCATCAAACTGACGAAGATTCAGGTGTTTCTCCAGCCCGTCTACGATATACATATAGGCACCTTTTCCGAAGGTTACCTCATCATCCGCGATGAGCTCTTGAAGCTTCGCTTCGATCGTTGCACCGTCTTTCTCGATCAGACACCCTTTGTGCTTGCCTTTCTGGCATTCGTTATACCAGATGCCCCACGGGAGTCCCTTCATATAAGAGCGGTAATGTGTGAATTTGCTTCGCACCCATTCCACGACGGAGTTAAAATACCGCCAAAGTTCCGTCGCATCCGGGTCCGCCTGATGGTCAGACATATACTCTTCGATGGCCTTGCCTTCAGCATCGGCAGCCCACATGAGAGAGGTCTCAAGATATTCCTGTTTGTTCCAGTCTTTGGAGAGCAGCGGTGCCTTTTTGCCATCTCCGTCTGTATCTGCGGCTTTTACTCCGCGGCCTTTCTCACGAGAGAAATATGCTTTCGCAGATGATACCCACGCGCCGGAATAAGCAGCGTTGCGCAGTTCCTGCGGCGTCAGAATTTCCCCGGCTGTATTGATGACATTGAACCAGGCAAGTTTCTCGGAATCTGTGCCTTCGCAGACATAGATTTCAAGAGGATAATCCAGAATTGCCTGTGCAATATCCGGCATATTGGCTTTCAGGTTGGCAAATGTCATTTGATGACCGTTCACATTGATGGAATAGCCGATACCGTCGTAATTCGGGCCACAGACATATTCGCAGATGGAAATCGTGCGCTGCTGCCCGTCCAGTACCTCATATGTACCATCGGCCTTCTTGACCCAGTACATGGTGTTCAGCGGAAATTTCTGCAGAACAGTGTTCATCACCGCTTCCTGCTGTTTGTCGTTGTAACGATAGTTACGCTGATATTTAGGCCGTATATCCAGCTGTCCGCCGTATCCTGACACCTGATTGGTATCTACATTGTTTTCATAATCCTGAATCAGATCGCCGACAGTGAACGGCCTGCCGAGGATCGTCTCAATTCTTTTTACTTCCATAGTCTTACTCCTTAAATTTATCAAGCAGTCCTTTGTCAAGCATGGACTGCAGCATTGCATTATAACGGGATTCGTCCAACTCTCCGCAATCAATGAGCATTCGCAGTAAGTCACCGGCTTCTTTTCCATCTTCGCATTTCATAATCCCCTCTTCCATGGAGATATTGCTGTGCATAATCTCGTGAAAAAGAATGTCTGCATGAGTGACCTGTCCGTTCCATTTCGCCATATACAACACCTCAAATATCGTCTTTCTTTGCAATCGGATGACGGTTACGGATGATGATGCGACTGAACGGACTATTTCCAGGAACCCCATTGTTATCAATGCGGAGTCCGTTCCCGAGTTTTCTTTCTGAAACCGTGTAAGGAGTAGACCAAGCAATGCTTCCGTCAGGACGCACATACGCAATCGTCTTCTTGTTCTCTGTAACGGTATGCGTCATGGTCTTCGGAACATCAGAACCAGTCCCAATCAATTCAAAATCATCTGGATTATACTTATCCAGAAAACTCACAGGCACGCCCATATATCCCTCATAGTCAATCGGGATCAGCTCCGTCTTCGCCACATCGATGCCGTCGAAGTTATAATACTTCGGATACTTGTCCTCGTTCCCTTCGTAATAACAGTGGGCGTCTTCGGGAGGGAAGAAGGGCTGGTGACGGTTTTTGTTGTCGATGTTTGTATACCAGCGCACTCCCTTTACACGAATAAATTTCCTGCCATCCGGATCAACTCCGCATCCTGCCGCATTCAGAGGATAAGAGTCGGGGACATTAAATTTCCGATCACCAGAATGAATGGAAACGCCGTACCACATCTTGTTGTCACGAATAAGCGGGAAGATATCCTTATTATGGGAAGCATTCATATTCCCGATCACGAGAAACCACTTCCCTGACTCAATCAGACAATTCATATAGGGAACGGTCAAGGAAAAAGGGGGGTTCGTAATGACCACATCACAGGTACGTAGTATCTCCATGCACTCTTCGGATCTGAAATCCCCGTTGCCATGAAGCGGCGTCACAATACCGATTTCCGTATTCAAATCATCCCCGCCTTCGTACTCCATCTTATATGACGGCGAGCCGTCTGCTTCATAATGCGTGCTGATCAGCTTTTTCAGACCAAGCACAGAGAAATTATTATGAAGATACTTCCAGAAGTTCGACCAGGTCGGGTCATCACAGTTGCAGAATACGGTCTTCCCTCGTAGGAAGGTGCTGTAATGCTTCAGTTCTGCTGCGATGTCATCATACTGTGTGTAAAACTCGTCGTTCTTTGCTGCTTTTGCCTGTCTTAAGTTGTCGTTTGCCATCTCAAGGGCTCCTTTCCGCCATATTCTTCTACATATGATATGTCAGAAAAAATCTCTCCTGCCGGAAAGGAAACCGCACCTGCCCGCAAAGCGGGCCTTTTTCTTTTTCAAAAATGTGACAGTTATGTCTTGACACTGTCACATTTTTGTGCTATAGTATAGTTATGAAAGACTCATATTCCCATACAAACACATCAGTTTCCATGTGCCGCTATCATTTCGTGTTCTGCCCGCTAAAACGCCGCAAGATCTTCGATGTCCCGGGTGTTGAGGACCGCTTCAAGGAACTCACACGGGAGTGCTGCGAAAGGGCAGGCTTCCGTATTATCGCCATGGAATGCCACAGGGATCACGTACACCTTTTCCTGTCTGCCCCGCCGACATTCAGTCCGGCTGATATCATGCACAGGATCAAAGGCTCTACATCCCGCGCCATCCGCGACGAATTCCCAAGGCTTTCCCATATGACAGCACTCTGGACAAGGAGCTACTTCGTCTCTACAGCGGGAGATGTAAGCGCACAGACGATCCAGGGGTACGTGGAGACCCAAAAAACGAGGTGACCATTGCATACGCTCAAGCTTCCCCTTAAGACAAAAGAAAGCCAGGGCGCTGTCAAAAGGCAGACGGAAGAAAAAGAAGCCTGCCTGATGTCAGGACTCCCATATCTCAACCGGTCGGAACGCCGGGGCTAGGTCATACCGCCATCTTGCGCATGCCGCCTAGCACGACAAAAGTTCCTTTTTAGGAAGCTCCCACTTCTACAGAGTAGGCGGTGAGTAGTTCACCCGTGGGAGCAGTCAAATATTTTTCTGACATATCATCTGTGTCAAAAATTGAGAATTTTAAAGGAGACCGTCATGAACAAATGCGAAAATAGAATTGAATCGGTATACGAGGATCTGGACCCGAAGTATGAACTGCACCTGGGACGCAATATTCTTTTCCCCAGTAAGCGCAAGGGACATGCATGGAGATCCCTGATTTTCAACAACGATTATTATCGCGTGGCTGTAAGGGTTATCGTTGACGATAACGATCCCGATGTTTTTTCCAACCCTATGCGAACCGAAATCGGTTTCGAAGCGCATGAAAAAACCACAGCTCCCGGAATAGTAGCGTTTATTATCCCCGATAAGGCAGATCCCGAACACCCTGAACTTGGGATGATTTGTTCTTCCCTGTTTCGGAATGATGAGCGCTGGGGTTTTCGATGGGCTCTGGTTGACAGTGTTCCGGCCAAGGCATATCATGCCGCAAGAACGCTGATTGCCGCTGACAGATATATCAGAGAAACCTTCCCCGGTTATTGTCTCATTATCAAGCGTCCGACCCTGGAGGCACCGCAGGAATAAGGACTGTGCGCTGTTTCTGCAATCTATTTGCTTTATTTTCAGACATATCATATGCGTCAGCACATTGATATGTCTTTTTTTATGGAGGTCTTGTATGGATTTTTTAAACAAACTACGCGAGGTGGCGGAAAAAATCGCAGAAGGCGAAAAAATCGGGACGAATCCGCCGGGCTCTACTGAAGCATTTTTTATCAATTCAAAAGACAACATCAGTAATATCTGTAATGCCATGGCGCAAGAAGTGTTTACTACTCAGGACTTGCTTCATTACACGTGTTTTGATCGCAATGGTGTCCCGCGTGATATCAGCTACGAAGATATGCTTGACCTTATGGGCCAACATCGGAGGATTTACCTTGATACGGTTGCGCGCATCACAATTGAAATGGATACCTTGAACGACCGTGTTTCCGATTTGTGTGGTTTCACATTATTTGATCGTGTGACGGCGGTTGAAGCCGCTGATCTGATGATTGCCGAGCTTGGGGACATGACTAAACGCGAGATGTTCCAATATGCGATGGCTGCGAGCGGAAAAACCGATAAAATGGATGACGCTTTTGTGTTTACGAGGGATATCCGTATGATGTCCGCCTCCGCTCTTGATGCCATCATAACAAACTCTTCCGTCAGCACCCAGAAGACTCTTCGCGAATATATGCTCACAAACAAGGCCCCCGAAACGACAACAGGAAGCTGGGGGCAGAAGAAAAACGATATGGATTTTTCAGCCATACAGCGTCTTGAGGAGCTTTATCATGCCGTAAGCCGAATCCGGGATCATGCGGATACTTTGTCCGACAGGATCGGTAAACAAATCCATTCGATTATTGAAGCCGTCGGGCTTGAAACATGGCAGGCAGGTTCGATGTTCCTTGACACGGTTGATGCCGTATTGTCGGAGAAAGACGGAAGTGAAGAAAAACTGGGTAAGCTCATGACGGAACAGTTTGATTTGAAAGTTGAGACGGATGACAAGATCACAAAAGCTGTTATGGATCTTCAAAACGGTGCGCTTAACAAACTCGATATTGACCTTTTGGAGGGCACTGACCCCGTCGCATGGGCGGAAGATCTTATTTATGAGCTTCGGGTATACGGACGCAGTATCGAACGGGCCCAGACTTTGGCCGCAGAAACCGGCGGTATCGTACAGCTTCCCCAGGGACTGCCGTTTTTCAAGGAGATGCTGGAGAGCAGCAACGCTCTCATCAAGCAGTTGAAGGCGGACCGCAGTGTATCTCTTCGCGATGCCGTGTTTGGAGGTGCCAGAAAGATTCCGCAGCATTCTATCGTTGTCAGGAAGGCACCGGAAACCATTTATTCGAATGCACTGCAGAATAACAGGAACAACGGCGCAAAGGTCCTGACCTGTTTTATCCCGATTCTGTGTGAGCCGAGCAAGCGTATCAAGAATGTCCCTGTTCCGGCTTATTATGTTGATAAGGATGACGCTTACTACATTCGCGAATCGGATTATCTTGAGGTCATCAAAAACGGCACTCCTGCTGTGCCGGTCGTTATAGAACCGTCTCCCTTTATTCCGCCTTCCGATTTTTCTAAATTGGCCCGGCAAAGTTTCTTTAAGGCAATCTTCAATTATGATTCGAAAATGCCCGAGTCCGATCGCCATTCAATCATTGATGGAGCAGTCAACAATAAAACAATTGCTGATGTTGATGCGTCGCTTTCTTTTCCCGTCAGTGACAGGGATACCCTGGCGAACAGAGCTGCGTTCGGGGTGACCGGGGCTGAGCCCATGCATGATGCTATCAGACGTATTATGCAGGTTCAGGATCCGATAGGGTATGTGTCCAGGTATATTACAGGCATGAAGGCGATCCACGGTAAAGTTTATTTAAACAATCAGATCTTTTTTGCAAAAAAGCTGTATGAAGCGAAAAAGACACCTAATGTTTTACGGGCGGACATCGTGCTGTAAATCTTTGCGATGCCTCCCCGAGCGATCCCGGAGTTTCCCCGGAGATCGGTTCGGGGCTTCCAAACCTTTAGGGCCGGGAAATCCTTTCTGAAACAACGACCATTCAGGGTCGCTCTGAGGCTTAAAAGACAACTGACCGGTTGTCAGTTCTCTTTTAAGCCTCGGGCCTTTAGGCCCGGGGTTCGTAACCGTAAAACATGCACAGCGTATTATTCTTCTACATATGATATGTTAGAAAAAATCTCTCCTGCCGGAAGGAACACAACGTAAATGTATCTTGGATACGAGGACTGTCTTTTAAAATGGTGGTAAAAGATAATATGGCTCGCGGGATTGTTCCCGCGAGTCTTGTGTTTCTATTTGCGTGATTCTTATTTCTTATCCCAGCGCCTGTATACGCTGTCGTTCCATTCCAGAGTTTTTGCTTTATCCAGACGCTTGGCGTACTGCACGTCTTCTTTATAAATCGGAAACGACATCCGTTTCAATTTCGTAACAGCGTTTTCTTTAACAGCTTTCGCTGCTTGGCTGTATCCATTTGCGGTCAACCATCCGGAAAAGATCTCTTTCGCCAAATTCTTGCTTTGACACGGAAATAGCAAAGAATACGGCTCTGGCGATTCCTGTTCTTCGCCACAAAAGATCGTTATGGGCTTAGAAGGCAGCGTTGCGGTATAATATGGGTATATGTCAATATGATTGAACCCTATACTATAATATCCATACGTTAACGGGATAACAGATTGAACCTTCGTCTCCATTACATGTACGTATTGATTACTGTCAGAATCCACATCTTCATCTGCCATCTCAAAATCCATAAGGCGATACAGGTACATTTCCATAAACAGCTTCTCCTTTCTGTAAAAGCGTCTCACACTTCGAGCAATTTCTCTTCGTCATCGCCAAGCGCGGTGGCTTTAGCCGCGGCGTATTTTCCAAATCCCGAAGCGCTAACATCTACTGATACTCGGCCATTCAATAGTCGAGCAGCTCACATTTCATATGTTCTTTCGTTATCTTTCATTGCGTTAAGCAACCACGTGAGATGATATATGGCGTTTTGTTTATCTTCGTAGGCGCCAAGAATATATATCTTTTCGCCCTTCCCATATGCAACAATACGATGTGCGTCAGGGAATCGTTCTTCAAATTTTGGATCGAAGAACCTGATCTTTTCAATATTGATCGATGTTAGAGCGGTGCTGTTAATTGTCGTCATTCGGTCTTGTGATAGGATGTACATTATCTGTTCCTCCTTAAACAATATCTTGCCATCATCTTTTCCTTTCTAAATTAGGAGCCAAATTATAAGTCGATATATATCCTTTGCCAATGATATGTCAGATTCATCAGACAGCATCTTTCATATATAAAGGGAAATAACTATTTTTTTCCGCCATATTCTTGTACATATGATATGTCAGCCCCCCTATCGGGAAGGAGACCGTATACAAAAAGCCCAGAACCATATGGTACCGGGCTAAAATATGACCAATATTACGGACGTGTATTTGTTGCATCAGGCTCGGTGATCGTACTCTCCGTGTCCTTAATGACCGGATCCTGCGATACTCGCGCGGCCGCCTCTGCCGCCTTCCTTCTCGTTTCGGCAGCCGCTCGTTCCTCTAAGATCTGTGCCTCAGTCGGAAGCGTGCCGGCGCGTGCGATGGCAGCTTCGAGTTCTGTTGACAGGCCGTTGTATTCATCATACCCCGTGCAGTCCGAAAGAGCGTTCCTGCCGCCGCTTGCAAGCGCCGTGATCGTGTCACTGTAGATCGTCCGGCTGTTCAACGCGTTGATATAGATACGTACCGTTTCGATGCGCTTGTCACGGATCTCCTGCATGGCGGTTTCTGCAGAGACTTCCGCAGAAGACCTGTTGGCGGCGTTCTTTTCCGCCTGGGCAGCGGCCGCCTCTTCTTCCGCAACGACAGACCATTTCGTCAGAGCGTCTTTTGAAAGAATCGAATATTTATACTCGGCCCGTTCTTTTAACGGAGTCTGAAGCGCCGTGTCCTCGATCTCGTAGACCGTCTGCAGCGTATTGTAATATGTCTCAATAAAGCTGTTCGCTTCTGCCGTATTTGTGATCTGGTAGTCCTCAAAGGCAGACACAGCATCCTCTGCGGCCTGTAGTTCCTGCTCAATCCGTTTCTGTCGTTCACGTTCCGCCATGACAGAGCGGAGAGAAAGAGAGATATAATCCCATCCTTCCGGCCGGCTTGCATAAATATCATCCGTATAATCCGGGATCTGCTCGCCCGTGCCGTCGCTTAAGGCGATCGTATCAGGCATCGCAAACTCCACGGCGTCGCTGTCGTCTTCAATAGATGACATAAAGGATGACCAGATGGTAAGCGGATAGCCGGAACCGGTCATGTCCTCGACCGGATGATTCATGTCACTTCCCGTCCAGACAACGCAGGTGTGTTCCTTGCTGAACCCGCAGAACCAGGCATCACGGCTGTCGTTCGTCGTGCCTGTCTTGCCCGCATACACACGGTCTTCATCAAACCGTTCATGTGCGGTACCGTATTCTTCCCGGAAGACTCCCTGCATCATATCGGTCAGCATAAAGGCTGTATCCTCTGAGAAGACCCTCTCTCCGTCTGCCGCGTTGTACTCGTACAGAGTCCCGTCTTTTTCAGATGACAGGCGTAAAAGACACCCGGCATTCCGCATGACGCCGTTGTTGGCAATGGCGGCATAAGCCCTTGCCATGTCTGCCACAGTGACACCGTTTGTAAAACCACCGAGGGAGATGGCCATATTGTAGGCGTCCCCGAAGCTGAGGCTGCTGAACGAAAGGGCATCCAGGTAGGAAAGGGCTGTCTCCGGACCTGTCTCGTAAAATACCTGGGCCGCGATCGTATTCACGGAACGGGCGAGAGCCTCGCGAATACTCATATCGCCGTGATAGAGCCCGTCGCCGTTTTTCGGTTGGTAACCGTTGATATCAATTTCCGCATCGGTATATACGGAGGCCGGCGTGATAACACCTTCGTTTAGGGCCGGACCGTATACAGCGATCGGCTTGATCGAAGAACCCGCCTGGCGTTTTGCCTGGAAGCCGCGGTTAAAGGACTCGCCCTCCCCGCGCCCGCCGACAATCGCTGTGACAAGCCCGGTACTGTTATCAATGCAGACTGCGGCGCCCTGTACGTCATAGCGCCCGTCTTCCTGACGTTCGGTTTCGCCTTCAAGCGCCTCATTGACGGAGCGCTGCAACTGTTCCTGCGCCGCCGGATCGATAGAGGTATAGATCGTGTACCCGCCGTTCCGGATGTCGTCAACGCTTTCACTGTAAGCCGTGCTGTAAGCCTCCCGGTAGGCGTTGTATTCGTCCTCGCTGTCAAAAGTGTACCGGAACGCAAACCCGTTCTTTTCCATGAGTTTCAGCGCCGCACAGTAGACCGCATAACTGGTCATATAGTTCTCACTGCCGACACCCTCGCTCTTTTTAACAACCTTCGGGCGCTCCGCAAGCGCTTCCTGGTACTCTTCCTCTGTCATGTCCCCGGCCTCATAGATCTGCTTCAAAACACGGGCTTTCTTCTCCATGCAGGCTTCATAATCCGCGAGCGGATTGTATCTGTTCGGGGAGTTGCTGGTACCGACAATGATTGCCGCCTGGGCCCAGTCGACGCTGGCCGCATCAACGCCGAAATAATACTGCGCAGCGCCCTCGACGCCGTAACAGTTGTTGCCGTAATAACAGCTGTTGCAGTAAAACTCCATGATGTCCGCCTTGGTATAGGTCTTCTCCAGCTGGAGCGCGATCAGGATCTCCAGGAATTTCCGCGAGAAAGAACGCTCCTGCGTCAGAAGGTTGTTTTTGATGACCTGCTGGGTGATCGTACTTCCGCCCTGGGTGATCCGGCCCCGGTTTTTGATATAGGTAAGCGTCGCACGGATGAGCGCCTTGATGTCAATGCCCGGATGCGAGCGGAAATTTCTGTCCTCGACATCGATATAGCCGATCTGGATCTTGTCAGAGATGTCCGTGACATCGACATAATCGTAATGCTCATACCCGAGCTTTCCGATCAGCTCCCCGTCAAGGTTATAGACCATCGTGTTGGTATCCCGCCGGAAGGAACCGGAGTCCATATCAGCGATGATCGAATAGACCTTCTCCTGTGCCTCTACATAAAGGGGTTTTATATAAAGGACCCCAAATGCTGCCGCCGCAATCACGGAAACCAGCATGAGAAGCAGCAAGATGCGGGCGAATACCTTAAGGCGCCCGCGTCCCTTTTTTCTGTGTTCCTTTTTAGACATCACCGTTCTCCTTCCCCGTATTTTCCGGAGAAAGCCCCAGGTAAGCCCCGAGATAGATCCCCCTGAGCCGACGATTCTGGAGCATATCCCGGTTGATCTGTCGGCGTTCCGCTTCCTTTTCTTCTTCGGTCAGCGGTGTGTATTCCTCGCCGAGCTCTGCATACAGTTCGGCAAAAAGATCGTCCGCCTTCACAAAGTGTCCGTCCTGTTCCTCTTCCGGGAGCGCTTTGATGCGCTCCGATTCCTGCACGGCTTCGTCGAGCTCTGCTCTGCGGGTGTCCTGGTCTTCACGGTAAAGCCCGTTGAAGGACATCTCTTCCAGCAGCGCTGCAGCAAAGGCGTCCTCCCCGCAGAGTGCGATATTCCCCGGATCGACTTCCCACCCCAGGATCTCCTCCCAGGGGACAAATTCAAAGGCGCATCCGTGCGGGATGTCCTCGATGCGCGGGCTGTCGGTTTCGTGCAGTTCCGCAAGCAGCCGCGAGATCTCCTCGTCGGAAAGCGTATCCGGATCAGGAAGCCGCATATCCGCAAGGATCGCTTCCTTCCATCCCCCCAGGTCCCGCTTCACATAAACGGCCAGGTCAACAATCTCCGTTCCGGGATCCAGGAAATCAAGACAACGCATCCCGAGGATCACATTGTCGGAACATGCCGGAAACGCCGCTCCCTCAGGCCCGGGCTCACCAGGCACAGCCTGCCCGGACGGGCGCAAGGGCAGAAGGCATTCAACAAAATCGCTGAATACACTGACCTGCTTTTCTTCCCATTCTTTTTCTGTATATCTCCTGTCCGGTTTCCCGGTACAAAAAGGGTCTTCCATCCGATCGTTGCTCAGGCGCATATACAATACAGCCTGCCTGATATCGGTCTTCGCAAGAAAATCCCTGACCAACATACGTATCCTCCTTCCAGCCGGGCAGCCCGGCAATACGATCTGTATCTTTATCTTCCCTTATGATATGTCAGAAAAAATACGCCCCTCCGCTCCGATATAAAAGAAAACTGCCACACCGCGCGCGACAGCAAAAGTCCGCCCTTAAAGGGGCGGGTGGTAACAATATTCCTATATGCAGGACCAGACCAGAAGGGTTCTCCTTCAAAGCCTGCATATGTCAGCCATTGTTTTTGATGATCTTCGGCAGCGGCTCATCTCCGCTTTGGATCGCCCTGTTCCAGAGGCTCCTCCCGGTTGCGACCCGAAAAGCATCCCAGATATCCTCGGCGACCAGCATGTCTTCTGTCTTCTGCGTACAGCCGTCAGGTTCAAATGCGATCTGAAAGACAGCCTGCATGATACGGTTCAGATGATCCCGCCGCTGGATAAACCCATCGAAGATCTCCTTATGCTTAGGATTTTCGGGGGAAAGATCGCGCCCCAGGGATGCCAGATCGTCGGCAAACTGACCGGATTGTCCCATACGGAGCCGAAAATACTCCTCCAGGGCCGCAATGATCACACGGGCCTGTTCCTCAGTCAGCGTGACCGTGTAGGTTGTTTTTTCTTTTTCTGTTTCCACCATTTTCTCTCCTCACCACGGGTATTCGTGCTTCGTTCCGTGCAGTTGCGTTCTCAATCGCCCTCATCAGTCTCTTTCCGATAGGCTTCTTTCTATATGCAATACTTTTTGAGGATCTGCCATAGTCCGTCTTCTCCCATTCGATCGTACGGACGCGCCGCAAAACCAGCCCCGGCCTTGCGATGATTTCCTCGACCACTTCCCTTTCATCGGTGTCCTCAAGAATTTTCGTATAATATCCTTTTTCGGAAATATCCTGTCGAAAACCGAAATCTTCCGGCAAGATCACTTCCTCCTCTTTCGGGATCTCATCGTCAGACTTCAGCTGTTCAACTAAAGAATCTATGTTGTCGATGCGCGACCGGAAGTAAGTGTGGTCGTCAGGAGCGTATCCGTTCGCACCAAAAACGCGGTCAGTGACCAATCGGTACAAGGCCGGATCCAGCCTCTCGATCTTTTCCATCTCATCTACGACCGCCTGCATATGCCGGCGGAGAAACGAGAGAAGCCTGTCTGTCCTTGTCTTGCCAATCTTTTCCGGAAAGCGACTCTCTTCATCTACAAGAATGATATATTTTTTGCCCTCAACTCTGCTTAGCATTGTTTTCTCCTTTCGCTTCACATTTACGATATGTCAGAAAAAAAATGTCTCTCCGCTCCGCATATAAAAGAAAACGCTCACATATCACAATAAGATAGGCGGAAATTTATCTGACATATCATATATGGAAGCAACAACGGATCAGACCAGAGAAAGGGAAATATATGTTTACAAAAAAGGTACAGGCTGTGCAATGGCTAGACGAATACGCAAAAGGTGACAAGAGACGGCAGTTCTGCCCGGTATACGTTTTTCATGACGGATTTGCCTCACGGGAAGAAGCTTCGGAATTTCTCAAACACGCAGGATACAGACCCGCGTCCTTCGTTTACGTCTCTTTCTGCGGTATGTGGTATCCTGTCCATATGTATTCCTATGCCTACAGCATTACCGTCACGAAGGACAGCACTTTTATCGTCCCGTCAGCGTTTGCCGGAGCGTTCGAGCTCCCGTCTAAAAAGCTGAAGGCCGTCAGGTGGCCGGCCGAAAGGCGTCCGACCGCAGGAAGAAAATGGACGCCCGGGATCGTACATGATATGTTCCTGATGGACAAAGA
>ODAI011172862.1_pt1 | contig 15427 bp, 11 predicted proteins | sample 1539321 | NCBI WGS metagenome assembly ODAI01 (sample SAMN02144231, study PRJEB22623) | gut metagenome | biome: sheep rumen | host: Ovis aries | place: New Zealand
AGAAAGACAACTGGAACTAGGCGAAATCTACAACAGTAGAAATTTAATTTGAAGTTCAAACTCTATGCCCCAATTCACAATCCTTGTATCTACAACAGTAGAAATTTAATTTGAAGTTCAAACCTTCCGTACCCCGGAAGAGTATGCCCTATCTACAACAGTAGAAATTTAATTTGAAGTTCAAACCCTTTGCGATGTACAACGGTACTGTATCTTGCTGTTTTCCGCATTTAATGATGTCAAAAATGACAAAAATGCCTGTTTTTTCATCAAATTCTCCAGTAAGACCCAGGGTTTGCAACTTTTTAGCCAATCACGAAGACTTCTTTTTCTTCATTTTTGGCGTAGCCGTAACATGTTTTTTTGCATGTTTCCGACAAGTTAAATATAATGATAGAATCCTCTTCTGTAAAGAGCTTCATGTAAGAATTTTGAATTTCTGTCTCAATATTTTTGAGCACGGTATCGCTGTTGGAAATTTCAAAGACTGAATATTGCAAGCGGAATCCGAACTTTGAAAGATACTTTGCAAACTTTGTGCGCACTTTGTCATTGCTGATGTCATAACTGATTAAAAGCAAACGTCACTCCTCCCCGTCAAAGAGTTCAAAAACAGGAAAATCTTCTGCCGCCCTCCCCCTCACAAAGGCACGGTAATAGGACTGAAGATAAATAAAAATTTCATTCTTATATTCCATAATAGCTTCCAGAATCAAGCCCACATATTTCTTAGAATTTTTCCAAGGTAGAATATACTGATTCTGATTTTTCCAGAAATCCTTTTCTCTCACCTGCCCTAAGTTCAAGGCCTTTAAAATTGCGGCATCCACAATCGGACGGAATGGCTCTTCCAAATCGCAGACAAGAGACTTGCGATGAAAAAACTGCGTGTGCAGGATTCCCACATACACATCAAAGCCGTACATTTCAAGCAGGGCATCCACAATGTTAAAAAGAATCGTGTAGCCAATATCCATGAGCGTGTTGGTCATATCGCATTTAGTGCGCGGCTGACGGCTCTTCCAGTCATATTCCGCAAACAAAGATTTAAAATAAAGCCTTGCGCTGATTCCCTCAATTCCCATTATTTCCTGTCCACTTAAATCAGGCTCCAGCACATCTTTTTCAAACTGCTCAAGCTTTTTTATCACATCTTTTTCATCCTCTGATTTCTTCCGCTTTTTCTTAAGAAGCGCGCGCTGATTGTGAATCTTGTTTGAAATGACGTGAGCGGCAACATCAGTTTTGTCATATTCATACTGCTTTTTTCTGAGCAGGACATTTCCCTCCGCTTTTGAAGGAAGCATAGCAGTTACCCGAAGATTTGGAGTCATAAAGACGATTGAGAATCCGAATTTTTTGGAGCGGTCAAGCAGTCCTGTGGTAAGGCAGTAATCGCCGCAGATAAAAAGCAAAAAGAGCCTGTAACAGGTGGACTGGTGCTTCACTTTTCCATCGGCATCAGTAATCAGAAGATTGTCATTTTTAAAGCTGATTTTCTCATCTTCATCGGTAAATACAAATGCAATCTGCTTGAACTCAAAATCCCGCGTACTCATCATAAGGCTGCCCCACTAGAAACCGCCGCAATAGGCTTTTGGCGCAAGAGGTCTGTCGCAAAAATCGTTGTAAATGCAGTGACGGCATTTGTCCTCACTTTTGGGTTCATAGACAGAAGGATTGAAAACCTGCATCGCCTTGTTCGTTGCCTTAAACTTCTCAAACATTTCTTCGTTTTCCTCAGGGAGTGAAAGAGGATAAACTTTGTTGTCATCGCTGGAATAAAAGCGCAGTGATTTTACAGTGTAGCCCATTTCCCTGAGGCAAAGGCATTGCGCATACAGCTGAAAAATGTAGCCGTCATAAATTGTTTCGATATGCTTTTTACGCTCAGTAAGCAGTCCTTTTTCAGTATCGAACAAATCGATTTTTCCGCACAGATTATATTCGCTGGAATAAATGTCCATTCCCTGCAGAATGTTTTTGTGAGTTGAGTAGTGATGTTCGTCAATCGCAGAATGAGATGCCTTTCCGTCCAGCTGGGCGCTTCCGTAATACATCCGCTCCGAAAGTTCACCGTACAACTGATGATAGTAAATGGAAAGAGGACAGAAAATAAAATCATTCAGGTAAGAGATTTTCAGGTAGAGTTCCATCTTTGTTCTTTTATTTTCCCCTGCTTTTCTTTTTTATATCCTTCTCTACAGTTTTAAGTGATTCCAAATAATCTTTTTCAACAGGAGAAAGAGTCAGGACCTGGTATTTTCTGTATTCTTCCGTTGCTTTTTTCATCGCCTGTTCATGACTTATTTTTCCTGCGCCGTCAAGCAATTTTCTGTTACCGGATGAAAGAACTGAATCAAGCTGCGCAACATAATCACTCATGTACATCGGTCGGTGTTCTATTGCATTGATTTCGGCAATGTCAAAATAACCCGATACAAGATTATTAAGGATTTTCAGTTCTGGTTCGGAAAGATAATTTTTTGCAATCTTTACATCTTTTATAGACGGAAGCTCACCTTCAAAACTTGTCAAGCCCATAAACGGCTTTTGAGAATCCGCCCTTTCATAAATTACTTCTGCTGCTGTATGACCATGTGCCGCAAAATGCAGTTTGTTCTGAACAATCTTGAAAAACTGAATTGATTCATCGCTCTTTGGATTATAATCAACGCTTGTAGCATACAAATCAAGCACTTGTCGGTACAAAACTTTTTCAGAAGAACGGATATCACGGATTCGGTCAAGAAGCTCCTTCCAGTAATTTCCGCCGCCGTTTCCTTTAAGCCGCTCATCATCCAAAGCAAAGCCTTTCTTTATGTATTCCTTTAGAACTGAATTTGCCCAGATACGGAATTGAGTTCCTCTTTTAGACTTTACGCGATAGCCCACAGAAATGATTACATCAAGATTGTAATAATCAACCTGATATGTCTTTCCGTCTGATGCAGTTGTTGCAAAATTTGCAACAACTGAGCTGGCATTAAGCTCTCCCTCCTCAAACACATTTTTTATGTGCCTTGAAACAGTGGATTTGTCGCGTTGAAAAAGCTCTGCAATCTGATCAAGAGACAGCCATACTGTTTCATTCTGAAGATTTACAGACAGTTTTGTCTTTCCGTCTTCTGTCTGGTAAATATAGATTTCCCCTTTATTCTGCATATTTCTTCTCCTGCGCAAAATTGAACCAGTCTTCATTCGAGATTTTCATATCAAATTTTTTAAGTTCATCTTCACCAGCAAGATTTATCTTATTTATCAGCGACAATCCCTTAAGCGCAATGTGATAAGCTCCGTTTGCGTCTGCATCAAGGGGAAGCTTTGCATCTTTGCCTTTTTTGGCTTCCACACGAGAATCAAAAAATGTTCCGTCACTTGCCATAACAGGCGAAATAATATAATCTTCACCAGTCTTTGCATTTGAATTGCGCATCTGCAAAATAAGTTTAAAGTTGTACAAAAGTCCATCCCAGAAATCTGCAATTTCTTTTGAAGGCTTTGCTCCTTCTTTTAAGTCCGCTCCGACAGCCATTACTGAATCATGAATATTGTTGCCGGATTTGTATTCAATTCCATCGGACTCAAACAAGGCTCTCAATTTTTCTGTTGGCATAATATCTTCAGAAGATTTTGTTTTAGAAAAATATACAATCCTCTTCTCTCTTGAATAAACAGCCCACTTTGTCTGCTTCATTTCTTCTTTAGCCTTGCCGTTAAAATTCTTGTAATCGAATGTGAACACAAAAGAGCAGGTTGCTTCATCAAAATGAATGTCTTCAAACTTGCTGAAAAAATCCCTCTTTTTGTGAACATTGGTCAAATCTTTAAAGTTCATCATACTTACAAAACCTGTTTTGGGGTCAATTTTTGAAGTGTAGGCGGCCGGAACATAAAAGAGCATTCCAGACTGTTTATAACGATACAATTCATTAAAACTAACAAACTGTCCTGCGAGCTGATAGCCATTTAAGACTCCTCCCGGCTCATTCAAGCCTCTGTCTTTAAAGACAAGATAATTCAATTTATCAATAAGCATGTGTTCAAACTTCTGATAAACCTGTTTTTCCACATGGAATCGCCCTCTCTTAAAGCCAAAGTTCAAATCTTCCATAACTACAATGGCATTGTATTCAACCATGAGTTTTGTAAGCTGATGAATTACAGCAGAAAGGTACCCTTCCTTGAGTTCCGCAATTTTACCGATTGCCTGCCAGCTTTTTCTCGCGGCATATCGTTCTTTTTCCCTTTGGTCAAGCTTTTCATGATAGTTTACTTTTACGGTCTGGCCATTTTGCTCTCGTTCAACATCGTTAAAACTAAACTGCTTAATTATTTCTCCTTTCTGATTTATGAGCGAAAGATAAATGAGATTGCGTTCTCCGCGATCAAGACCAATGATGTTTACATCTGGGTTGTTTTTAAGGAATCTGCGGACGTTTTCGTTTTGAATAGCCGTACAAACAGTCGGTTTCATAGAAGGTGCCTTAAAATTGATTGTGAGTGGAATATGGAAAAGAAATTTTGGTTCGGTATAATGCCGGTCTTTTATGATTTCGTGACTGGCTTGTTTTATCACAACCTTATGAGACTCTTTGTATTCGGAAGCTTCTTTTGAAAGATTGTTTAGATTGCCATTTGCATTCCGATAAATTTCATCATGTATTTTTTCAGGAATCGGTTCACCATCTTTTGTTATTCTGTTTACAAGATAAGAACCTTTCGCATGAACAACAGGCTCTTTTATTCCTGCAGGACGGTAGAAAAGTTCAGCTTCGCCATTCAGTTTAAGTACAACGTCTTTAAGATTTTCCTCGCTGAAAAGATTCTTCCAGTAAAGCGTGTGCATGTTCGGCATTCCGTTTGCCCCAGGTGCAAAATCCATGTTATAAATCTGAAAAAGATAGAGTTTACCTTCTGAAACCATTTTACTGATTTCTGATTCGGGGATGTTGATGAAGGTGAGTTTATAGCCCTGCTCCGTTACTTCTCTATAAAAATCACTGATGTCTTTGTAAGATTTTGTGTCTGAAAACTTAAAACCAAATTTCTTCCAGTCTTCATGCTGATTTATAGCAGATTTAAACCAGTCAATCAGTTCATGGCAGAAGTTAATATCAAAAGCAACACCCTTTTTATGCTTTCCCTGTTCATATCCATGCAGAATATTCTCAGGCGGATTATATTGTTTCTTTCCCTTTGTAGAAAAGAAAACTTTTGGAAGCATTTTATTCGGTCCAGGCAAGAGTTTATAAATCATCTTTTCATAACAAGATTCGGTGCCACAATCATATTTTTCTGCAAACTTCGGCTTGTCTTTGGGATTCATAATGCCAAGATAATACATTCCGTTTTTTCTCAATAGAACGCAGGTATTATCCTTTTCTTTATTTAAATCCCAACCGTTAGCCAAAGTAGGATTATCAAAATTCAGCTTATACTTTTCAGGGCTTTCGGCTTTTCTTGTAATGTAATTTCTTGTCTTGTTGTATATGGAAATTACTTCACTCAATGCAGAATAAATTGAATCAAAAACAGCATAGAAAGACGGGTCGCCCAAACCGTTCACCTTGAGAGGCTTTATGCGATGAAGCAAATCTTGTACACTATCAAGATATGTTTTTGTTTTAGCAATGTCTTCTGAATTATCACGCAGAGAATTGTTTTCTGAAATATTTGCAAATGCCTCATTCATAGCCTTGCGTTTAGACAAAATGTCTTCGCAAGATTCTTTTATAGACAGAGCAACAAGTTCCTCGCCTTGCTTAAAAAGACCGGATTCTTTTTCATAATAGAATCTGTTTCGGTGACAAAAATAGTCTGTAATCCTAATGTCGGTCTCTGCAACATTCTCACTTGCATATTCTAGAACACGGTTCAATTCTGCCAGACTGTAAGCACCTTTTGATTTATTCTCGCCTTCATCACCGTCAACAGATTTTTGCCAGCGAGTTTTTTCTGCCTTTGTAGTAAAAACTTCATCAGCATAAAGGTTCATGCGGGATTGAAGCCAAGACCAATCGCCAGTAAGAATCCGTGAAATGTTATTGATGTCCTTTCGGTTCACATATATTTCCTGCAAATTTTGTTCCTTAATGGAATCAAACAATTCGACGCAAACATCAAGGACAGATTTTTTTTCATCATTAGATTTTGATTCAAGCTTATCTGCATATTCTGAAATCGCAGTTTTCAATTCTTCATCGGTATCAATTGTTTCAATTTTAAATGAAAGGCTTGAACGGTCACTTAAAATCTGTTTGTAAAGAGGAACCATTTTTATTCTGCGGTTTTCCTTTGCAAAATCAGGATGCTGCTGCCAGTAAAGATTCAAAAACTGATTTATTCCCCGAAGATTCACACCGCCTTCCTTTTCCGCAATTCCTCCGATAACCTGATTGTAAAAATCTATTCCCCGTTGATTTTCTTTTCCGCCCTGGCAAAGATATTTGTTAAAGGCTTGAACAGTAAAAATGTCAGCAAGTTTTTCTTTGCCCAAATATGAAGCAAGTTCATTTTCGACATCTGCAATAACTTGAGGGCATTTTTCCTGAATCGTCTTGAATATAGAAATGTTCTGCAAGAATTTCGGAAAATTGTCATTTACAATGCGATAAGGAACTGCAGTTGGAATGTCATCGGCTGAATAGACATTTTTTCTGTTCTCCTGAAATCCTTTGAAATACGAAGAAAACTTTTTAAATGTATCTAATGCGTCTTTTCTTATTTCTTTTACAGAAGATTGCTCAAGCCAACCAATAAAATCTTTGTCCTTATTAAACAAGTCGTTTGGAGTTGATGCGGTTAAAGATTTAAACCTCTTGTCGCCTGCCAATGTTTTAGCAATCTGTTCACGAAGTTTTTTCTGTTCCGCTTCTACTTTTGAATCGTCTGTTTTGTTTTTATTGAAATCTGTCAGTTCTTTTTCAAGCAAAGCCCAATCAAAACTTGCGCCTTTAAGAACATCATCTATAAAAAATTTATGATAGTTGTCAATTATTTTTTTTACGTCCTGATAATCATCAGCCATCTTTTTATCCGATTCAAGGAAATGTCCGTTTTTAATATTTTCCAAGGTCTGGCCAACAGGCCTCAACTCAAACCGCAAGGTTTTGGACAAAGAGTAAAGTCCAGTGAAATTATCAAAAATACTTTTCATCGCAATTCTCCTTCTAGATGTACAAAAATACTATCAAGTTTTCTAAGAATTATTCTCCTCGTTTACCCATTATAACACAACATTTACAGTAGAGGATATAAGGTTATATTATTCTACCACACACCCTGTTGCAGGAAATGCTACACCCTTGGAAAAAAATGTGCTATAATCGAAATTGACGGCGGGGGCGTTGCGGGGGCGGAGCCCCCGCAGAGGGGGTAGCGGACAAGCCGACAAAGCGGAGGGAATCGGCACTGTTTGCAGAGACGATTCGTGGAGCGGCTCGGCTTGGGAGCGAGGGGGAGACTTCCCCCATTAAAAAGGAGCGCAGTATGGCAAAAAACAAACACGAGTCACCGCATATTCTGTCTTACATAATGGAGATTGACAAGGCGATACGGAACGGGGAATTTCCAAACGCAAGCAGCATGAACAAGAAGATGGGCTGGACGATTAGCAGGAGTACATTTCTGCGCTACATGGACATTTTGAGGGACACTTACAAGGCGCCGGTGGAATTTGATTTTAAGAGGAACGGATATTTTTACACGGACAAAACTTATTTTATGCCACAAGTCATGCTGACGGAAGGGGAGCTTTTGACGCTTTCCACGATTCTGCCCCTGCTGGACCAGTACAAGAACACTCCGCTGGAAGGGGCCTACCGGGGACTCATGCAGAAGATGATTGAAATGCTGCCCGACTCGATTTCCGTGGATTCCTCGCTCATCAACAACGAGGTTCACTTCATCTCGAATCCGATTACGCGGCTTGAAGAGGGTGTCTTTGAAAATGTCCTGCGCGCAACGAAGCTTCACCGCACGCTTACTTTTGAATACAAAACCGCAACAGCCATCGATTACGAAAAGCGGGAATTTGATCCTTACCACGTCATCTGCCAGAAGGAAAGTTGGTATCTTTTGGGATTTTCCCATTCGTCAGAGGCGATACGGATTTACGCCATGCCCAGAATCAGGAAATGCAGGATTACCGAAAAGCAATTTTCAATTCCAAAAGATTTTAAAATAGAAAATCACATTGACCCCGAGATGGGTGTCTGGAACAGCAGCGCCGGAACCTTTACGGTTGAAATTGAATTCGAGAGCCGGATCAAGACTTTTGTGAGCGAGAGGAATTGGCACACGGGCCAGGTTTTGCGCGAAAACGCCGACGGCAGCGTATACCTTTCCTTCAAGACCAACCAGCTTGAGCAAACTTCGGCTTGGATTTTAAGTTTTGCAGGCATGGCAAAGGTCTTGAATCCCCCGGAGTTAAAGAAGGAGGTTGCAAAAGCCGCCCGGAAGATTTTGAAGGGATACTAATACTTCGAATTTCGGGGTTCCGTTTTGCAATCTATTTTTCTTCGAACCATCAGCACCGCAGCGGCATGCAAAATTTGGAATTTTTAATGCTTCCATTCTTGACACTTTCCAAATCAAATTCTATTTTAACTTTTATGGAACAGACAGAAAGCAAGACATTAAAAAAAATCCTGAAAGTTGCCGCGGCTGAATTCTCAAAGCATGGATTTAAAGATGCTTCCCTTCGCGAAATCGTAAAAAAAGCGGGCGTTACAACAGGGGCCTTCTACGGATATTTTAAAAGCAAAGAGGAACTTTTTGACGCTCTTGTAAAAGAACACGCAGATACCGTCTTGAAAATTTATGATGACGTGCTTGAAGAATTCCAGAAACTCCCATTTGAAAAGCAGCGCGCCTCCATGGAATCTTTTTCGTCAGTTGGTATTCACCGCATGTTTGAATACGTCTGGAATCATAAAGAACCCTTTCACCTGATTGCTTCAGCTTCCGCCGGTACTCGCTACGAGAACTTTATCGGCGACATCACAAAGAGAGACTTGAACTCCACCGAAAATTTTTACGGCGTGTTAGAATCCATGGGAAAAAAAGTTGAGCGGGTTGATATTTTAATTGAAGAAATGGTCATCAAAAGCACCTTCTCGCTTTTCTTTGAACTGATTCTAAAAGACCTTCCCAAAGAAGAAGTTGAACGCGGACTTTCCCAGCTGTTTGATTTTTACCGCGGAGGCTGGAACAATCTGATGCATTTTGCCGAGTGACTTTCCTTGCAGCTAACTCCATGGGAAGCACTGGATGGATTCCTTCAATACCTTTCAGATGGCACAGCATGGAAATGTCATGAAAGCAAAACAGAACTCTCTGCCTCAGGGCTTTCCATTTCATCAGATTCTTCATTCATGGCACTTTCCGGATCAGGAACATACGAAACTTCAAAGCCCTTGTATGAGGTTATGAATCCTACTCTGTCGCCGACACCAAGAATATCATAAACCCTGTTTAATCTGTTGCGGACAGAACCTTCCTTCCGTTTCAAGTCAATTGCTATCACCTTGTACTGCTGGTTGTCCAGAACACGCCGGAGCATTTCCGCATCACTTTCCTTCAACCCCGGAAATTTTGCAACATTCAGAATTTTTTCATCACCTGTATTTCTGCTCATATATCCACAGATAAAAAAGATGCCAAGCAAAAAAACAAAGGTATATCCTATTATATTTATAAAGTCATCGCAAAAAATATGTATGCCAAATCTTAATCTAGAACACAACAAGGCAAGAAAAAAAAATGAAAACAAAACAATCTTTACTTTAGCATGACGGATAAAAAATCCGCGAATATAAAAAATTATCATTGCCAGAACAAACATTAGTGTACCCATAGAATTATCGGGTTCATTTAAAAAAATTTCTACAAAATATATAATACAGGCAATCGCTATCAAATCATATTTTTTTGGGAAAAAAATTACAAAAAAGAATATGATGGCAACTAAGAAATTTATGGTGATATAAATTAATTGCTTCTTTTCACCAAGTAACATAAATAATGAGATTTTGTGAATGCTGGATATGATTAATATAATTATTGCAATTACAGAAAGCATTTGTAGGATGTATTGTGTTTTTTTATTATAAAGAAGATTATTCATACTACCATACGCCTTCGTTTATCTCAAAAATCTCATCCAAATCCGGGCAGGAAATCTTTTTTATTCTTTCTTCCAGGTCCTGTTTTATGGAAGAATAATCCCATGCCTTTGATACCAAAGGATTATAGATTCCGTTTGCTTTGTCAAAATATTCAGAACGCTTATACCCTTCAAGCATTATCAATGCCAGCATGCACATTCCATGCTCAATAATATCCTTATCTCCACCTTCAAAGTCTGCAATACAGCCAAGTCTGGAAAAAACATCCTTGTCATCGGAAGGAAGATGTGCAAAATATTTCTGGACTCCACGAATTTCTGCTACATACATGCAAAGATGCAGAACTGCAGTTCGTTCAGGCTCAGAACATCCGGCGGCAAAAGGAAGAGTTGCAATAATTTTTGCCGTTCCGCTATCCGCAAAACGTCGTGACTCGTCCTCAGTCATTCTAAATATGACGGCCATCTCACAGACCATGTAATTCCAGTCCAAAAATTTTTCATCATCAATTGTTTCAATCGCTGCTGCCTTCATGTTTATAAGTTTATAGCAGGTGTTTTATTTTTTCAAGGATTTTTAATTTTTTTTTGGATTTTTCCTTATAGCATCGGTTGCAAATCTCTAAAATATCAATATTACATATGTAATAATTTAAAATATTACGTACGTAATCGATGTTACATGCGTAATATTCGGGGACTTTGAACTTGTTTTTGTTCCAAAATTAACTATAATATATATAATGAAAGTCGTGGATGGTGGATATTTAAATGGGACTACGAGTTGATTGAGGATTTAAATAGAGTTGATGGCGGATGGGAAGCATGGAATCCATTCTATCATTGGATGTCTTGGAATGTAGTTCATAAATAAGGAGGTAAACATATGAAAAAGATTTCAATCTTGTGTATTGCATCTATTCTAACGCTTTTAATGACTGGTTGTCCTTTTGTAACACCGGGAATCCTGTACATCGGGCTAGAGGTTCCTGAGTGGATTGATGAAGCTCCCGTCTCAGATACATTCACTCCAGATAAGGATATTCAAGAATATTTTGATGTATCATATTGGGAGGAAAATAAGGTAAAAGAGAGAAAATATTCTGATGAGGACGGAGAGTGCTGGTTTGAGTTTAAAAATCTGGAATCCAGTGCCGCACGTCTTTACTTGTATTTCGGTGACAAGGACAAGGATAATACGAATTTCATCTTCTTGGGACACACATTTGATCATGACTATGTCAATGCTATCGAAGAAAGAGATGGTGTATATGAATTCGACTGCAACTCAAATTCCATTTCCCCGGTTTATGACGAAGACGTGGACGAAGACAAATACGGTTATTATAAAATCAAACACATGAAATTTGTAAAGTCGGAGGATGGTTACAACCTGTACCTCACTGTGGGCGGAAAAGAACTCGGTCCCTATCACTTTACAAGAGCGAAGTCCGTTGATGTGGCTAAATGACGAGGGTGTAAAAGTCTGAAATAAAATAATTTTCCCCATGATTATTTTTTTCACGGTATTGCTGTCTTCATGCAGGCATGAGGGCAGCAGTGCCAATATTTTTATTTATTCGGATAAGAATATTTCATGGAATGAAAACGTTACATGCACTTCTAAAAAGCATTTTTGCTGAATGACTTTTCTTGCTGCCAATGTTACCCAGGTCTAACCTCTTGACAAATATAACAGTGTTATATAAAATCCTATAAAAGTTAGTTACATCTAACAAAAGCAGGAGTCAATATGTCAAACGAAAAAAGTAACTCATCTGCAAAATCAAGCTCAAAATCCAAAAAAGGTCTTATCGCCTGGATTTTCTATTTTGCAGGAGAAAAAAAAGGACAGTATTTTGTAAGCGTGTTCTTTGCACTTCTAAGTGTCGCCTGTTCAATGGCACCTTATCTGCTAATCGCAAAAATCGTGCAGGAACTTTTGAGCGGAGTCCGCGATTTAAATCACTTCCTGAAAGAATGTGCAGTCGTCGCAATCTTCTGGGCAGGAAACGTTTTGTTCCATGCAGTTTCTACAAGCTTAAGTCACGTTGCAACATTCAATCTGCTTGGAAACATCAGAAAAAAAATGTGCGACAAACTTACACGCCTTCCGCTTGGAACTGTTTTGGACATGCCGTCCGGCAGCCTGAAAAGCACGATGATTGACAGAATCGACAGCATGGAAACAACACTTGCCCACATAGTTCCGGAATACACTTCAAACATCATCCTGAGCCTTGCACTGATTGTCTATCTTTTTGCAGTTGACTGGCGCCTTGCCCTGGCCTGTGCTGCGGTTCTTCCAATCGGATTATTTGCTGTGAGTTTTATGTTCAAGGACAGTACTGCTCGATTTCAAAATGCTCTCGAAAAAACTAAAGCCCTAAACGACACGGCCGTTGAGTACATAAACGGAATCGAAGTTATCAAGGCATTCGGTAAGTCAAAGGCCAGCTACGAGCGATTTGCCCGGGCTGCAAAAGAAGGCTCTGACTGCTATGTTGAATGGATGCGTGACTGCATCTGGCCACACGCCGTTGCTACAGTTGTTACACCAAGCCTGCTCCTGTCGCTTTTGCCAATCGGCGGATTTTTGTTTTTACGCGGAACAGTTACGGCTCCGACTTTTATCACTTCGATAATTCTTGCAGTCTGTGCAATCCAGCCGTTTCTTATCGCCTTTACCTATCACGACGACATTGCAAAAGCCAAAGCGATATTTGGAGAAGTCGGCTCTATAATGACTCTGGACGAACTTGCCCGTCCTGAAAAAAACAAGGCCCTCCCAAAAGACAATTCCATTGTGCTGAAGGACGTGCACTTTTCCTACCATAAAGAAAATGGAGCGCCCGGATTCGAAACGTCAGCCGATGGTTATGATAAAAAGGATTTTGCGTCAGCAAAATCGAATCCGTGTGACAATGAAATACTTCACGGCATAAACATGACACTCCCACAAGGAAGTTACACGGCATTCGTCGGACCAAGCGGAAGCGGCAAATCCACCATAGCACGGCTTATCGCTTCCCTCTGGGATGTGGACTCCGGCTCAATAGAAATCGGTGGTGTGAACATCAAGGATTTATCTTTGACCGAATACAACAATCGCGTAGCTTACGTAAGTCAGGATAACTTCTTATTCGATATGTCGGTTCGCGAAAACATCAGACTTGGCAGGCAGGATGCAAGCGACAAGGAAGTGGAAGAAGTCGCAAGAAAATCAGGCTGCTACGATTTTATCATGTCGCTTGAAAACGGCTTTGACACAATTGTCGGTGGAAGCGGCACTCATTTAAGCGGCGGAGAGCGGCAGAGAATTGCCATTGCAAGAGCCATGATGAAAGATGCTCCCATTGTGATTCTGGACGAAGCCACAGCCTACACCGACCCTGAAAACGAAGCGATTATCCAAAAGTCAGTTGCAAAACTGGTTGCCGGAAAAACACTGATTGTAATCGCTCACAGACTTTCCACAGTAAAAGATGCGGACTGCCTTTACGTAATCAAAGACGGAAAGATTGATTCGTATGGAAGGCACGAAGAGCTGCTTTCACAGAATGGACTTTACGCTGCCATGTGGAAAGCCCATGTAGATGCGAGGGATGAGTAAAGCGGGCGTTGCGGGCGGCGTTTGAGCCCGCAGGGTGGGTAGCGACCAACGAAGTGGGCGCGCAGGGCGGGGCTCCGCCCTCCTAAAAAAAAGAGGTTTATATGTTTGAGACTATAATAAAATTTTTTAAGTTTTGTAATGAAGAAAATCGAAGAAAATTCACGGGCTCTATTTTTGTGGGCATTATCAATTCGCTTTTTATGGCGCTTAGAATCGGAGCGGTTGCGGTTATGCTTGGCGGTGTGATTGCTTCTGTAAAAGACGGCATTCCGTTTGAAGCTAAAACAATTTGGCTTTCCTTTGCGATTATGTGCGTAAGCGTAATCGGAGGAATCGTCACGCGAAAGATTACTTCAATGTGGCAGACCGAAGGCGGTTACAGAACCTGTGCCCAGAAGCGAATAGAGATAGCCGAGCACCTGCGTTACCTGCCGATGGGATATTTTAACGACAACAGTCTTGGCGAAATTACTTCGGTTACGACCAACACAATGGAAGCTGTGGGCGATGTTGCTACCCGTGCCATCATGATGGTCTTTCAGGGCTTACTCGACACAAGTCTTATAATCGTAATGCTTTTCTTTTTTGACTGGAGGATTGCCCTTGTCGCTTTGGCAGGATTTGCACTTTTTGAATTCGTAAATCTTTTTATGAGGCTTGCCGTAAAAAAGGTTTCTGCCCAAAAGATTAAAGATGACGCGGCAGAAATCGGAAAGATTCTGGAATACATTCAGGGCATTGCTGAAGTCAAGGCTTACAATCTTGCAGGAAAACGGAGCCGCGAGCTTAACGATGTTATAAACCGCCGCAAAAAAACTTTGATTAAAATGGAGATGAGATGCATTCCTGTGTCCAACATTCAGTCGCTTGTTGCAAAATTGAGCGGTGTTGCCATGATGGTCGCATCCATTTATTTTTTCCTTTCTGGTACTATGACTCTTGCAAACTGCAGCACAATGCTTGTGTGTTCATTCATGCTTTTTAACGCACTCGAAGCCGGCGGTAACTACTCTGCACTTTTGCGGACGATAGACATCGGTGTTACAAAGGCAAGCGCAATTCTTGCATTGCCCACTATGGATATTGAAGGAAATGACAATAAGTGTCAGCCTGAACTTGCAAAGTGTCAGCCTGAACTTACAAAGTGTCACCCTGAACTTGCAAAGTGTCACCCTGAACTTGCAAAGTGTCAGCCTGAACTTGCAAAGTGTCACCCTGAACTTGTTTCAGGGTCTCACTTGAAGGAGATGCTGAATCAAGTTCAGCATGACGGAAATGTTATTCGGCATGACGAAAATGTTATTCAGCATGACGGAAATGTTATTCAGCATGACGGAAATGTTATTCGGCATGACGGTAATGTTATTCAGCATGACGGAAATGTTATTCAGCATGACGGAAATGTTATTCAGCATGATAACAATTCTTTTATCCAAGCGGATGCAATAGATTTTTCCTACAGCTCAGATTCTGCAACGGCAAAGAAAATCATCGACGGAATTTCTCTTTCCATTCCAGAACATTCTACGACTGCAATCGTCGGTCCAAGCGGCGGCGGAAAGACAACCTTCTGCCATCTGCTCTCCCGCTTCTGGGATGTGGACAAGGGAAGCGTTACTCTTCGCGGAAAAGACGTGCGCGACTACAGCATGGACGACCTGATGAAAAACTTCAGCTTTGTTTTC
>ODAI012980352.1_pt1 | contig 15426 bp, 13 predicted proteins | sample 1539321 | NCBI WGS metagenome assembly ODAI01 (sample SAMN02144231, study PRJEB22623) | gut metagenome | biome: sheep rumen | host: Ovis aries | place: New Zealand
CTGCCCCAACACCTCGGCTGACTTCAGGGCCAGTCCCTTGGTGAGAATGTCATTGGAAGTGATGCCGCCCTTGGCCACCAGATATGAAGGGACGAAAGGCAGACGGGCCACCAGCGAAACAAGAGAATCGGAGATGCGCTGACCTAAATGCTGACGCTCATCGGCATCATTGAGGCGAACTTCACGGCGCGAGGTATAGACCACGGGGGTAAGCCCCTCTCCTGCCCTATCCTTCATCGCCGAAAGCATTTCCTGCGTCAACGCTTCACCATCGCGGAGCACACGCTCCACATCCACTTCAATTCCGGCCACTCCCTCTGCCGAAAGGAGGGCATTCAACTGGCGGGTGGTCTTCTGGACATGGGAACCCACGATGAAACAACCCACGCCATCGTGTTTCAGCATACTCCGGTCGAGCAACGGCTTGTCGCCGATACCGCTCATGGCTTTGGGCAGCGATGAACTGCTGCGGATGACCACGGCTCCCGAGAAATCCTTGATGTCATGATAAAGGCTGTCGGCAAAGGCATACAGCTCTTCATAGGTGGCAGCATTCACAATCTGATACTCTGCGGGATCGGCCCCTTTCTCACGGATATAATCGCTGAGCACGGAGGTGTGGTAGGCAAACACATTATCGCGCGCAAACTCTGTTTCGGAAACGGGAATCAACCGTTCGCCGTCTTTCATGTAATGAACACCATCGATGGTGACGCGACCTGCCTCGATAAGCGCCGGGCAGAAAGGTACACGGGGCCAGACCTCCACGCCATACTCCCGAAGCACCTGACGCATCACATCGGTTTCCAACGGGAAATGGCCGCGCAGACAGGAGTCGCTACGGCTGATGAAAATGAGCCGATAACCCAGTTCGCGGTTTACTTCCAGCACCATTTCCATGGCCGAACGCACCACGCGAGCGGCCTCTTCGCGCGTCATGGCCCGGGTGTTGGTGAGCATATAGAAGAAAGGCTGCTCGTGCTGCAGGGCCATCCTAACGGTAGCCGCATCCCATTGGGTAATCAGCAGACAGCCGTGAACGGTCTGAATGCCTGTGGGGTCATCGTCGAGGATGACCAGGCGGTGTTTTTTATTGAGTTCCATTGTTCGGTATTACGATATAACGTTATTACGTTATGACGAGTCTGACGCGTCAATGATTATTTTAACGACGGAATGCCCTGCATCTGGCGGGCTTCTTCGGGAGTGGCCGGTTCGCAGCCCAGCATGCGGATCAGTTCCACCAGACGCTCCACAAGTTCGGCGTTGGTCTTGGCCAATTTGCCGGGAGCATAATAGAAACTGTCCTCAAAACCTACGCGAACTACGGAGGCCCCCATGCCAATGGCACAAGCCAGGAACGAGAAATCTTTCATCGAGTCGTGGGTGATGCCCCATGAGCTGCCGGGCTCCATGGCCTGCGTGAGGAAAGCCAGGTTGCGTCCCGTAGCCGCAAGATTGCTCGAACCACCGGGACCCAAGCAGAAATTGTAGTGCAACGGACGATGCAGCACGCCCTCATCGGCCAGACGCGTGGCCGTTTCCACATGGCTCAGGTCGAAGAATTCCATCTCGGGAATCGTGTTGGTCTCATCCAACCGACGGGCCCAATAGCGGAGTTCGGGCATGGTATTCACATAGACAGTCTCGCCGAAGTTTACAGAACCCAGATTCAGCGAAGCCACTTCCACCTCGGGAACATTCAGACAGACGCAACGCTGTTCAAGCGAGAGGGAGGAAAGTCCACCCGTGGAACTCTGGATAATCATGTCCGACTGTTCGCGGATGCGGCGGATGGTATCGCTGAAGACATCCAGTTCGAACGTCGGATTGCCCTTCAGGTCGCGTGTATGCAGATGTACCTCGCAGGCACCGGCCTTGTAGCAGTTGATGACGTCTTCGGTGATTTCCTCGGGTGTCAACGGATTCTTACACCCTGCCGGTATCTCTTTCCCCACATGGCAAACTGGGGCAACGGTAATAATGATTTTTCGCATATTCTTGTTTGTTTTAGTTTTCTTAATAATCAGTCGGCATGGCAATGGAAAACTATCGCCCGCTGCCCCGATTTCCTGCAAAGGTATGAAAATCTGCGCAAACCGCCAAACATAACCACGGTTTTCTTATCATCGGCCTGTGGCGAATCATATAGAAAACCAGCAAAAAGCAGCAAAATATTTGGTTGTTGCCGCTAATTTCACTACCTTTGTCAAAAGAATCGTAACATGACAGGTGATCTGTCAATAACTTTTTTTGATTGTAGCATGAAAATAGCAGTAGCAGGAACAGGTTATGTTGGTTTGTCAATTGCCACCTTGCTGGCACAACATAACGAAGTAGTAGCAGTGGATGTGATTCCCGAGAAAGTGGAACTCATCAACAACCGTCGTTCACCCATACAGGATGAATACATACAGAAATACCTGAAAGAAAAGGAACTCAACCTGAGAGCCACCCTCAACGGGGCGGAGGCCTACCGGGATGCCGACTTTGTGGTCATCGCCGCGCCCACGAACTACGACCCCATCAAGAACTTTTTCGACACCCACCACATTGAGGATGTCATCAACCTGGTGCTCTCCGTGAATCCCCATGCGGTGATGGTCATCAAGAGCACCATCCCCGTGGGCTATTGCCGCTCGCTCTATGTGCGCTACGCCGAGCAGGGCGCGCAACATTTCAATCTTCTTTTCTCACCGGAATTTCTGCGTGAGAGCAAGGCGCTCTACGACAATCTCTATCCCTCGCGCATCATCGTTGGCTATCCAAAACTCATCAGCCAGTTCCCCGATGAGAACGAAGCCATCTGCAAAGTGACCGACGTGGAAGAAATGGAACGAAAGGCACACGAATTTGCCAGCCTACTGGTGGAAGGAGCCATCGGCCATTCTGCAGAGGCAGCCGACAATGCCCTCTACGCAACATACCCCAAAGGCATCCCCACCCTCTTCATGGGCATGAAAGAAGCCGAAGCCGTGAAACTCTTTGCCAACACCTATCTCGCCCTGCGAGTGAGTTATTTCAACGAACTCGACACCTATGCAGAGGTGAAAGGTCTTGACTCGCAATCGATTATCCAAGGCATCGGTCTGGATCCGCGCATTGGCACCCACTATAACAACCCGTCATTCGGATATGGAGGCTACTGCCTGCCGAAAGACACCAAGCAGTTGCTGGCCAACTATGAGCATGTGCCTCAGCAGATGATGACGGCTATCGTGGAAAGCAACCGCACACGCAAGGACTTCATTGCCGACCAGGTTCTGAAGAAAGCGGGCTATTACGACTATTCCACCAACAACCAATATGACTCGCTGCCATCATCTCGCGACTCGCACCTTGCACCGCCTACGGTCGGTGTCTTCCGCTTGACCATGAAGTCGAATTCCGACAATTTCCGCCAAAGCAGCATCCAAGGTGTCATGAAACGCATCAAGGCGAAAGGTGCCACCGTGATTATCTATGAGCCGACACTGGCTGACGGAACGTTCTTCTTTGGCAGTCGGGTGGTGAACAACCTCGATGAGTTCAAGGCACAAAGCAACGCCATCATAGCCAACCGCTATGATGCCGTGCTTGATGACGTGCAAGAAAAGGTGTACACCCGCGACTTGTTCCGCCGTGATTAGCGCCCGCTATTCATGACGGATGGCCTCTATCGGATCCATGTTGGCCGCTTTCTGGGCAGGGATATATCCGAAGAGCACGCCGATGAACACGCAGACGAGGAACGATACATAGATTGACCATGCCGGAACACTCGACGGCATGTTGAACATGGGAACCACAAACGCGCTCGCACTGCATCCCACAAGGATGCCCAGCAGTCCTCCAGTGACGGAAATAATGACCGACTCAATGAGGAACTGGAGCGAGATGACGGCTCCCGTGGCACCTACGGCCATGCGAAGACCGATTTCCTTGGTGCGCTCGGTGACACTCACCAGCATGATGTTCATGATGCCGATACCGGCCACCAGGAGCGAGAAGGCAGCCGCCACCACAAGAATGATGGTCACGGTGTCCATGGTTGACGACATGGTGTCCATCATTTCTGCCTGTGAACGGATGGTGAAATCATCGTCGGCATCGTCTTTCAGTTTGTGATTATCACGCAGCATCTGGGTGAGTTCCTCGATGGCTGCATCCGAAAGTTCCTCGGTTACAGCCGAACACACGATGCTTGAAAAGAACGTCTGGGCCGCAATGCGTTTCATCACGGTGGTATACGGGGCAATCATCACATTGTCTTGGTCCATGCCCCAACTGTTATAGCCTTTCGATTTCAGTACACCCACGATACGCACGGGTATCGATTTGAAGCGGATGGTCTTGCCGATGGGATCGACACCTTCGCCAAACAGTTCGTCGACAACGGTCTTTCCCACCACGACTACCTTGGCCGCCTTCTTGATATCCTCCTCGGTAAAGCACTCACCTTCCTGAATATCCCATTGCTTGATGTCCAGATAGTCGGGGCTTTCGCCATAGATGGTGGTGTTGGTGTTGTTGTTTCCATAGATCACCTGTCCGCTGGAAGTCACCTCGGGCGACACCTTCGTAACAAATTTCTTCTCTGAAAGGATGCGCTGATAGTCGGCCATCTTCAGTGTCTGCATGCTCGACGGGTCTTGTCGCACGCCGCCGCGCATGTCAGCCCCTGGACGGATGGTGAGCAGATTGGTGCCCATGGTGGAGAGTTCCTTGCGGATGCTTTCCTTGGAACCCTGTCCGATGGCCATCATGATGATGACTGCCGCCACGCCGATGATGATACCGAGCATGCTCAAAAACGACCTCATCTTGTTGTTGGCAACAGCCTTGATACTTACTTTGAATAAATTGAGTATGTTCATTGTTCTAACGGAATTGGGGAACCGCCGGTTCTTTTACCGGCGGTTTCAGCATTATTCATCTTGTGGAAGCGGCAATGCGGCAAGGGTTTCTTCTGCCGACTTGATATTCGTATTGATGGTATCTTCGCGTATTTTCCCGTCGCGCAGGTTGATGTTGCGGCTGGAATACTCGGCAATCTCCGGATTGTGGGTCACGAAGATAATGGTATGGCCTTGCCTGTAGAGTTGCTGGAAGAGCACGAGCATTTCAAACGAGGTGCGGGTATCGAGGTTTCCCGTGGCCTCGTCAGCCAGGAGCACCGCCGGATCGTTCACCAGCGCACGGGCAATGGCCACGCGCTGCATCTGTCCGCCCGACATTTCGTTTGACTTATGCTCAAGTCTGTCGCCCAGTCCCACGGCTTTCAGGGCTTTGACGGCACGCTCCCTGCGCTCCTCGGCAGACACTTCCGAGTTGTACATCAGCGGCAGTTCCACATTCTCCACGGCCGTTGTCTTGGGCAGCAGGTTATAGTTCTGGAACACAAAGCCAATCTTCCTGTTACGCAAATGAGCGCGCTGGTTTTTCGACATGGTGCGCACCGACACACCATCGAGGAAATAGTCTCCGCTGGTAGGTGTGTCGAGGCATCCCAACTGGTTGAGCAGCGTTGACTTTCCGGAGCCTGACGTACCCTGAATCGTTACGAACTCGCCCTCGTAGATCTTAAACGAAACGCCGCGAAGAGCCTTCACCGTCTCGCTGCCCACCTGGAAATAGCGCTTCACGTTCTGCAGTTCGATAACAACTTTCCTGTTGTCTTTCTCTTCTGCCATATTATTTCTTGCCATTATTGTTACCGCCGCTCTTGTTGTTGTTATTGTTCCTGGGTCTTGGCATAAACGGATTGCTGGCCTGCTCTGCCTGTGGTGCCTCGGCTTTTCCGCCGCTTATATTGAAGTCGGTGAGCACTGCCGTGCCTTCTTTCACACCGCTCACAATCTCGGTGAGCACACCATTGGTGGTTCCAATCTCCACGGCGTGGGCTGTAAATGTGTCACCATCTTTGGTCCACAGTTTATGTTCGCCCGGGCAGTCATTGATGGTCTGTTCCTTGGTCAGCAGCGCCTCGTTGGGAGTAAAGCGCAGCGCCTTAGAGGGAACGGTGAGCACATGGTTCTTCTCCAACGTGAATATCGTGACGTTGGCAGTGAGTCCGGGCTTGAGTTTGAGGTCGTTGTTGCGGGCGGAAATCACCACTTCATAGGTCACCACATTGCTCTCGGTGGTGGCTTCCTGGCGCACCTGCTGAACAGTACCCTGGAAGGTGTCGTCGGGGAAGGCATCCACGGTGAACGTCACGCGCTGTCCTTCTTTCACACCACCGATGTCGGCCTCGTCGATATTTGCAATCACGCGCATGTCGGTGAGGTCTTTGGCAATGACGAACAATTCAGGCGTGTTGAACGAAGAGGCCACGGTCTGACCTTCCTCCACGGCTTTTGACAGCACCACGCCGTCGATGGGCGACGTAATGGTGGCATATCCGAGGTTGGTTTGCGCTTTCTTCACGTTTTCACGGGCCTGAGCCACCTGCTGGTTGGCCTGCTGATAAGAGAGGCGGGCGCTCTCAAAATCATCGGCACTCACCAGCCCTTTGTCATAAAGCGTCTTGTATCTGTTGAAGTTGGCAAGTTGGTAACTGAGCGAACTCTGTGCCGACGAGAGATTGGCCTTGGCGGTGTTCAGTTCGCTGGTGAGGTTGGTCTTGTCGAGTTCGGCTATCACCTGACCTTTCTTTACCACACTGTTATAATCCACATACAGTTTGCTGACGATACCGGAAACCTGCGTACCCACGGTCACAGAGGTCACGGGCTCGATGGTTCCCGTAGCCGTAATACTGGTCTGTATGTCAGACAATTCCACTTTCTCGGTCTCAAACGAAACCACTTCTTTCTTCTTGCTTCCCGACAACAGCCACACGACGATGGCTATAGCGGCCACGATGCCGGCAAGAATCCACAGTTTTGTTGCTTTTTTCATATCTTTCTGTCCTGTTATTCCACTTATTTCACTTCCCCACTCTCATAGAACTTCAGCATGTTGATGTTCAAAATGGTGAGATATTTGCTTTGCAATTCGTTCTGTTGCGCCTGCAGCAGATTGTCTTTTCCAGTCATCAACTCCACGATATTCTTCAGTCCCAGCCTGAACTGCTCGCTCAACAGGTCATAACTGGTCTGCTGGCTCTCGGTTGAAACCTTTGCGGCCTTGAACTTGTTCTGGTTGGTAACGGCCTGCAACCAGTAGTTCTCAATGGTTGAATAAAGCGCGGTCTGCTTGTCTTTCAGGTCGAGCATGTAGTTCATCTTCTGGATATTGGCTTTGTTTACAGCCGTTTTCGTCGTGCGGTTGTCAAAGAGCGGGATGCTCAGGTTGACACCTGCGCCGAGATTGAAATTGGTCTTTAGTTGCGAGCCCCATGCGTTATTACTCATCGATGTGGTGTTGGTGGCGGCATTGGCGCTCACACCGATTGTGGGCAGTTTCTGGGCTTTTGCAATCTTGATGTTCAGGTCGCTGGTCTCAATACCCAACTGGGCGTTCTTGATTTCCGGCCGCTGCTCCAGTGCCGCCGCATATACGCTATTCATGGCAGGTATCACCTGCAGTGCCATTTCGTCGGTAGCAGAAGGTACCACCACATCAAACTCCTCGTCGCTTGTAATCTGAAGCAGTTCTTTCAACTGGCGCTTGAAGTTGCGCAGGTTGCTCTCGGCCTCGACAATGTTGTACTCGTCTTGTGCGCGCTGCGAGGTGAGTTGCGACAAATCGGCCTTGCTCATCTTGCCAACGTTCACGAACTCCTTGCCGCGCTCTTCGTTCTTCTTGCTGGTTTCCAGGCTCGACTTGTGCACATTGATGGCTTCCGCGGAGTAAAGTATCTGCACATAGAGTTGTGCTATCTGCTCTTGAATGGTATTGGCAGTGATGGCTGAGTCGAGTTCCGCCTGCTGGGTGGCCATTTCGTTCAGTTTCACCGCGTTCCGGTTGCGGTTTCCATTCCACACCGTCCAGTTGCTGCTGATGCCATAGGTGCCGTTATAATACACTTTGTCCACACTTGTCACGGCATAGCCATTGGCAACGGTGGCCGATCCCGTCTCCGGCCAAGGGCGATAGGTGGCATTGTGAGAGGTTGATGCGCTCAGCGAGGGCAGCAAGGCCGTCTTGCTCTGCAACAAATCCTCTTGCGCGCTCAACTTGCTGAGACGCGTTTTCTGCAAGGAAATATTGTTCTGCAGGGCATAGTCAATACATTCCTTCAGGGTCCATTGCCTTTTTCCTGTCGTCTTACTATCCAATTGCTGGGCTGCTACATTAATAGACATTGACAGCAGAATGCCTGTCAATAACGTCATCCAAAACTTCTTCATTTATTTCTACTAATAAAAAATGATATTCAAAAAAATGCAGTATGCACATCAAATGTGATGACAAAATTAAAAAAAAGTTTATCTAATGGTGCGAATGCTTAACATTATTTACAGAAAAAATTCCGTTTCGTAACATATCGTATCAAAGAAAATGGCTACCTTTGCAATATTAAAACAAAGAATAACTATGAAAAGAAAAATCTGGACAGCCCTACTTCTGTGTGTCATTCCTGCCGTCATGTGGAGCAACGACGGCGTAGTATACGTCAACGGCAATCAATTGGTGCCCATCAATGAAACAGAAATCAGCATCGCCAAGGAGGTGCTCACCATCAGTATCCGCGATGACGGATACGCTGACGTGGATGTTCTCTACGAACTGACGAACCACGGAAAAGAGAAAACGGTGAGCATGGGATTCGAGGCAGAGGCTCCTTACAACGTGGAGGCACCCTTCAACAAGGAGGGGCAGCACCCGTTTATCCATGATTTCACCGTGACCATGAACGGAGAGCGACTCAGTTATAAGAACGCCATTATTGGAGTTGACTACCAAAAAGAGCAGGATTTCGCACCGCTCGACCTGAAACAATGGCAGCAGGCCACCGACATCGCTGAGCATCTGGTGCGCGATGCTGCCACCGACAGCGTGATGCCTTTCGCCTATGCCTACTACTTCACGGCGAAGTTCAAGGAAGGACGCAATGAAGTGCACCATACTTATCGCTACCGCATCTCCTACGGAGTGTGGCGCGCCTTCGAAATTCCTTATTGGCTGAAACCAGCCATGAGATGGGCCAACCACAAGATTGACGATTTTACACTGCGCATCAAAGCAGAGAACACGGCCAAGCACTTCTGTCTGAACGACTCTCTTTTTGCCGCGGCTCCGTTTAAGATTGCTGACGGGAAAGGCAAGATGAGAAAAGTGAAAAACGACAGCGGCGAAAGCGTGATGGAAGTGGCATTGAGGGATGCCACACTGGAATGGCATGCCAAAGACTTTGTGCCAAGCGACAACCTCACAATCTTGGCTGCCGACATCCTCTACGCCGGCGACGGGAAAAACCATCTGGGTGCCTTCTACGACCGCGGCGAGCACTACCAGTTATGGGGATTGGAAGAGCAGAAACTCAACCACCGCATCATGCGCAACCTGCCCTATGCCCACAGAGGCTATGTGTTTAGAGACAAGAAACTGAAGGCGTACTTCGAGAAACTATGGTGGTACATGCCCGATCCGACATGGCAGGCTGCCACCGACGATTTTACTCCACGCGAACTGAAATGGATAGAACAATACAAATAAACCTTCATCAAAAGAAATAAAAATGGGATTTTTCGACTTTGACAACAAAAAGAAGAAAAAGGACAAGGGGTTGTTCGGAACAAGGGACAGCGGCCTGTTCGGAAACAAATACCAGCCCGACGCATGGCGGAAAGACATCCCGTACAACGATCCGTATGACTCACACATTTGGGACTGGGACGTGAAAGACAAAGACGGGGATGGCTATCGCGACGGCAGCGTGGGCGACAGCGGACTTGAAGACGATTAGCCCCTTTCCCAAGAGCATCGTCAACAATCAAAGCCTCTGGTTAAACGGCTCAAAGGCAATAGGTTTTGAAAGGTGAGACCACAGGCTTTGTCAGAGAGTGTGTTTATTATTACATGAAAAACGCGGGATTACAGACGGAGGCAAATGTTTTTGGAAAACTGCACATAAGACTTATTCCGCTGATAAACAAATATGTAAATATGAAAAGAGTATTATTATTTGCGACAGCCACCTTGATGCTTGCGGCATGTATAAACAAGGAGCAGCACCTGAAAGAACGGGCCGAAGAACTATGCCAGCATATTCCTAACCCCGAGTTGATGGAACAGTCGAAAGACTATATGACCAGCGAATTCTATAACGTACTCGACACGTTGTTTCACCACCTACCGGAACACGAGGCCATGGACCATGAATGGCTGCACTATTTCGTAACGGCCAATGGGGGAAAGATTGAAGACTGTACGGTGAAAACTGTGCAACAGACAGACAAGACTCATGCCGTGGCTATCATTAGCGTACAGCAGAAATGGGAGGATGGTTCTTTCGACAAGGACAACGGCACAGAGGAACACCAGTTATACATGGAACTGGTGAATGGACAATGGATGATAGCCGACTTCGACGAACACAAAAAGGACTGCCAGCGGCATATCGCCATCAACCGCAAGGAACAAGCCGTGCGTGATGCCATGAGCGAGTATCTGGCAAAAGAGATTGGGGAACATTATCTGAAAGGCGACATTTGTATTCCCTCGCTGCTGATAGTGGCCACCGACGAAAAGAATTCCATGAAGTCACGGATATGGTGTGACTGTTGGGTGATGTGGTATCAGATAGCAGGCGATACGCTGAAAACGGTATCGGGTGGCAACCACCCCGGATGTATGACGCTACAGATGCGAAACGGACAGCCCGTGGTAACGGCTTTTGAACAGACTGAGGACGGAGCCGGCAACATGGCCAGCGCCAAGCGCATCTTCGGAAAACATTTCGACCTTTTCCAGAACATGCACTCCAATGAAGGCATCAGAGAAGCGGCCCGAAAAGAACAGTTGAAAGAGTATGTGCGCCGTCACCAAATGAATGTCAATTATTATCAGGACTACGGGTGGAACGCCGTGAAACTATAAGGTAGAACAACAAAGTCTTTAACAATAATTATGTCATAAAAATTTCCTCTATTGTTGGAACTTTGGCTTGTTTTTCATATATTTGCAAAAAAAAGATAGCAGAGGAAACAGGCTATGGTAGAGGAACCGAATTTTGATTACGAGTATGACCTGGCTTACCAGAAATCATTTGCAGCAAGACTCAGTTTCAGAATCATGGGGGTTGCGGCGATTGTCTTGCTGGTGGCAATGGTCATGTTTTTCTATTTTACTGGCGACAGCATGACCCTGCCGCAGACTCACCAGATTGTGAAATACGGCTTCGTCGTGTTCATTGCTGGCCTCCTGCTGTTGTTCATTTTCTGCACACGGGCAATCTACCAGATAGTAAAACCGCTGAACCAATTTGCCGAGTCGGCCGTTTCCATTGCCAAAGGCAACCTTGACACGAAACTACCAGATATTCATTCTGAGGACGAACTGCTGCAATTGCGCAATGCTTTCGAGTATATGCAGGCTTCACTGAAAAAACACATTGAGGACCTGAAGGCGACAACAGCCAGCAAAGAGCGTCTGCAAAGCGAACTCGTCATTGCCCACGACATACAGATGGGCATGCTGACAACGGTGTTCCCGGAACGCGACGACCTCGACCTGTTTGCCTCCATGACACCTGCCAAGGAGGTGGGCGGCGACCTCTACGACTTCATCATCGAGGGCGACGAAGTGTTTTTCATCATCGGTGATGTGGCAGGAAAAGGCGTGCCGGCCTCACTCTACATGGCTGTCACGCGGACGCTTTTCCGCAATCTGGCAGGCAATTATCAGAGTGCAGCCAACATCATGCGCGAAATGAACCACGCCATTGCGTCTTCCAACGATTCGATGGTGTTTGTAACGGCATTTGTCGGCGTGCTCGATTTGCACACCCACCACCTTATTTATTGTAATGCTGCCCATAATGCCCCCGCGCTGATTGAAGCCGACGGAAACTGCCGGCTGCTGGATGTAGACGCCAACCTGCCCATCGGCATCGAAGACCACTATCGCTACGAGGAGCAGCACATGGATTTTCCCGAGAATGCCGCATTGCTGCTCTACACCGACGGATTGACAGAGGCCATGTATATCGCCGCTGACGGAAGCAGGAAACTCTTCGGCGAAGAACGTCTGCTCCACGACCTGGCGAAAACACGCCAGGCATCAGCCATCGAAGTGATTGACTATCTGAAACAGCACGTCGATGTGTTTGCCGACGGTACGGTGCAGGGCGACGACCTGACAATGCTTTTCCTCCGTCATGGTGCCTCACAAAAGAACGAGACAACGGCTCCGAGGCGCATCATCATGAAGAACGAGATGATTGAAGTGAGCCGCATGCGGAGTTTCTTCCACTCCGTATGCCGTGAGCACAACATCGATGAAGAAACGTTCAAGATGCTCAACCTTGCCGCAGAGGAATGGGTATCTAATGTCATTAACTACGCCTACCCGAAAGGAACACGCGGCCATGTGGAACTGACGGCCAAAGTGGCTGACCGCATGCTCACACTGATGGTCAAGGACCACGGCACCCCCTTCGACCCCACCCGACTTGCAGACGTGGACGTGGATGCCGTACTTGAAGAACGCCAAATAGGAGGACTGGGCATCCATCTCGTGAAAAACATCATGGACAACGTACACTACGAGCGCACTGCCGATGGCTACAACGTGCTGACAATGACAAAACAAATCTAAGAATAACAGAAACAAACGCTTATGGAATCTATCGTCTTTTGGGGATTCAACCTCTATGCTTGGATCACGATAGCCACGGTGCTGTCGATGTTTACGGTGCTGCTGTTCACCAAACTGCGCGCCGACCTCGTCTTCCTCGGAGCCATCTCCATCCTCTTTGTCACGGGTGTGCTCGATACAAAGGAAGCATTCTCTGGATTCAGTTCCACCTCGGTGGTCATCATCGGTGTGCTTTTCGTGGTTGTTGCAGGTCTCACCCACACCGGCGTTTTGCAATGGATAGTAAAACATCTGCTGGGGCAGCCCAAGACATACTCCAAGGCCGTCATCCGTCTGATGCTCCCCGTGGCAGCCCTCAGTTCGTTTCTTAGCAACACGACCGTGGTAGCCCTGTTTGTCGGCATTGTCAAGATGTGGTCAAAGAAATTGAACATCTCTCCATCTAAACTGTTGATTCCTCTTAGTTACGCATCAGGCATGGGAGGCGTGTGTACGCTGATCGGCACACCGCCCAACCTGATTATCTCCGGTCTGTATGCCGACAAGACAGGTACGGCAATGAACGTACTGGCCACCACCGTTCCCGGTCTTTTCTGTCTCTTCATCGGCGTTCTCTCCATCATTGCCATGCGCAAGTTGCTGCCCGACCGCAAGGCTCCCGAGTCCGCTTTTGAGTCAACATCCGACTATACGGTGGAATTGCTGGTACCGTCTGACAACCAGCACATCGGCGAAACAATCGAAGAGGCTGGTCTGATGAATGTACAGGGAGGAACGCTGATAGAAATCAAGCACTTCGACAATCGCGAAATCGTCTCTCCTGTGCCTGCCGATGAGTTCCTGATGGGCGGCGACCGACTGGTGTATGCCGGACAGATTGACGAAATACTCGACCTAAAGAAAAGCCACGGACTTGTGAATGCCGACCACCACATCTTTACGCTCGACGAGGTGAGCAACGACCGACAATTGCGCACGGCCTATGTCACCTTCGGTTCAAGCCTCATCAACAGCAAGATTGGCAACTCATCGTTTGAGAAAGACAACAACATGATTCTGGTGGCTGTGGCCCGACGGGGGAAACGCATTGAGCAGTCGCCACGTGAAGTCACTCTCCAGGCTGGTGACACACTGCTCTTCGAGTGCCCGCCAAATGTCAACATCCACACCGAGCGACTCTCCTCGCAGTTGCAGTTCTTCGACTCTGCCCAAGTGCCAAACATCGGTAAGAAGACGCTCGTTTCCACAACGATTATGATTTTAATGGTGGTGCTCTCAGCCCTCAACGTTATCCCGTTGTTGCAGTGCGCATTCCTCGCCGCCATGGCCATGCTTTTGTTCCGCTGCTGCAACGTTGACCAGGCCATGAAGGCCATCAACTGGGAGATTCTGATGGTGTTTGCCGGTTCCGTGGTACTGGGCGTGGCCATTCAGAAAACAGGTATTGCCGAGCGTCTTGCCTTTGGCATCCTCGATGTCTGCGGCACTAACCCCATCATCGTGATGGCAGCCATCTGCTTCGTGGGAACCTTTATTACCGAGTTCATTTCCAACACGGCAGCCGGCGCCATGTTCTTCCCCATTATGTACGAGGCTGCCGAGAAACTGGGCTATGAGCCCTACCCCTTCCTGATTGCCCTGATGGTCAGCGTGAGCAGCAGTTTCGCCACGCCAATCGGTTCGCCCACCCACATGCTCGTCTACGGCCCCGGCGGCTATCGGTTCAGCGATTTCATGCGCATCGGCCTGTTGATGAATCTCATCATCCTGGCCGCCAACATCCTGATTGTCAATATCATCTATCCGTTAACACCTTTAGTTCCATAACACACTATGAATATAGAGATTAAAGAACAGAACGGTTCCTATATCGGAATCCTTACCGGCTGGATCGACACAGCCGCGGCCACACAGTTCATCAACGACATGAAACCTCTGATGGACAACGCCGACAAGCCCATCGAATTGGATTGCAGCGGTCTGGAGTACATCTGCAGTCTCGGACTTCGCGGACTGCTGCAACTGAAGAAGACAAGTGCCGCCAAGGGCGGAAGTCTGATACTGACCCACATAGGTGGAGAAGTGCAGAAAATACTCACCATGACCGGTTTCATCAAACTGTTCGATATCAGATAGAAGCACGGAGAAGCCACTTGCGTGACATCGTACTGCCTGTCACGCAAGTGATTAATTGAAAGAAGAACTTTGATTAACATTGGACGAAATAATTGTGCTTATGACTACTTATACGAAGTTCAAGGAATACGTATGGCTGGTAAACACTATCTACCAAGCCGGGCAAATCACGCTCTCAGAAATCAATGAGAAGTGGTTGCGAACGGAAATGAGCGCAGGAGTGGTATTGTCGCGTACCACCTTCCATCGCCACCGAATTGCCATTGAGGAGAACTTTGGTCTGTACATCGAGTGCGATAAGAAGAAAGGCAACAGATATTATATAACGTGAGTTCGACAAAATATAACTGTCTGAAAATTTGGTGATTAGCGAAAATTGTTGTAACTCTATAGTGCTAAATCAAAAGTTTCACAAACAATAATCGCTATGATCACCGAGGACAAAGTTACGGAATTATTTTGTATTGCCGACGATTTCTGCAAGTTTTTTGATGCCATGATGGAAAAATATACCATAAAGGAGGCCAAAAAGCGCAATTATCACCGTGATTCGACGCTGTCGAAGTCGGAAGTGATGCTCATCATGATACTTTTCCACGACTC
>ODAI010009478.1_pt1 | contig 15424 bp, 23 predicted proteins | sample 1539321 | NCBI WGS metagenome assembly ODAI01 (sample SAMN02144231, study PRJEB22623) | gut metagenome | biome: sheep rumen | host: Ovis aries | place: New Zealand
ACGATGGGCATATTTTTTCGGTCTTCTTGTTCATGGTTCGTTTGGTTTAAGATTGTCAAAAAATAATCGACACGTGTCGTTTTGAAAATGACACGTGACAGTTGCAAGATTGACACGTGTCGAATTTTCAGCGTCTAAAAAACCTCCCCGCACAGACCATCAAGGTGGTAGTTTGGTCATGATGCTGCGCGTCGGTGGAGGCTGTCTATTCGTTTTCCAGTTCCCTCATGGTCTCGTCGCGCACCTCGGTTATTTCGCGGAGCGACTTCTTCATCTCTCCCTTGGTGCGAAACACCTCTTGATACTCTTCCACGGTGTCCATGGTGGAATTGTAGAGGGTTGTCGGATCTATCCATGCCTCGGTGAGCTGCTCCAGCCCCAGTTCGATGTTGCGCTCGTCGGTTTCAGACGGAGTGATGTTGTCGGTGCCTGGGCATAGGGCGATGAGTGCTTCCCGCCACAATTTTGCTACGCGGGCGAGTGAGAACTGTCCGAACACACGCTCCAATAACCTGCGTGGCAATTTATATCCGGCCTCGCACTCGTCAATGGCCTTCTCATACATGCGCACGGCCAATTCAACCGCAGCCATCCCGACCATCACCCACGCCACGTTGTAGGCTTCGGGGATGTGCTCACGCTCAAGGCTGAGTTTGTATTTGTTTTGCAGCGATGTGAGCAGAGGGCGTGTCTTGTCGTAAGCGGCAGCACCTGTGCCAGCCCAAAAGTCGTAAAACTCGCGGTCGGTGATGTCGCCGTATTTCTTCCGCACCCGCTCGCTCATGTCTGCCACATGGAACATACGGTTTTCTTCGGCGTGTAGTAGGTCGCGCTCATAATCACGAAGAGCCTGAATGGCCATCTTGAACTTGCGTTTTACCCCTTGCCGATAGTTTGGGCAGCGGCGGGCGTGGTCGTGAGCGTCGAGCATGGTGAGCCACGCCGCATTGTTGGCCACTCCGCAGATGAGTTTCACCACGGCAGCTGCATGGCCTATCCTTGCGGCTGTCTCTTCGTAGGTCATAGCCGGAAGGGTTTTAGAATGGCAGTTGGTCGTCACCCTGTGCGGGCTGTTGCGCCACCGTCTGGGTGGGAGTGGCCGAAGCGGGAGCCGTAGGCATTGCCGGCGATGGCTGAGCCGCTGAGGCAGCGGTGTTGCCCACCTGCTTCACCTTCTCAAAGTGATACATCCGCACATCGTTGAAGTAGCGGCCCTGATACTCCCTTGTGTTATGCCCGAAGCCGATGATCACCTCGTCGCCTTCGTGCAGGTTATATTCGCGGATGCGGTCGTTCATGATGGAGAGCAACACGCGGTCGGCGTAGCGGTCGGTCGGTTGCTCGAAATACTCAAAGATGAAGTCCTGCTTCGTCCATTCACCCCGCTGGCTTGTGCCTGATTGCACGGGGAAAAGTTTGTAAATTCTGCCTTGAAATTGCATGGTCGTTGATGGTTTATTGGTTATAATTTCGTGTAGTCGATTTCTATTTTTACGGTGTTGGTCGTTTCCTTGTCCATCAGGAAACGCACCGTTTCCCAGATTAACTTTCCGATTTCTTGCTCTTTTGTGTGCTCCAGACTCACCCGTCGCTCGGTGCCTTCGTCGTTGGTCGCCTCGATGGTGATGCCGTTGTCGAATTGCTCAATAATGATTGTTTCTTTCATAGTTGTAATGTTTTTACGATGTGTTTTACTTTGCGGATGTAGTTTGGGTCGCTCGCGTAGCCGATGCGCCGCAGGAAGGCGTAATAATCGCCTCCCTTGTATCGGCTGCTGATGCGCTGCTTGTAGTCTCTCACGCTGTCGCGCCAATGTCCATACTTTGCATATCTGCGGCCACGCTTCATGCCAAAGAGATTATGGTCACGTCGGCATCGATCACTCTTAAAGTTTCCCGTCTCAAGCCTTGCCTGAGCCAGCACGATGGTGGGGTGTGGGATGCCCTGTCGCTTGATCTCGTGGAGCACCTGCTCGCGTGTCTGCCCTTGCATGGTCATGGCCAGCAGCAGGGCGATGATGGTGTGTGTGGCTCTCATGGTCATAGGGCGTTGATGATTTCCGCAAGGATGCAGACCACTACCATGCCGGCGATGAATGCGCCGCCCATCCTCCACTGTCTCGATGTGAAGCCCTCCTCACGGGCTACGATGATGTTGATTAAATCTTTCATAGTTCCTATTATTTTTATTGGGTTTGTGTTGTGACCGTTGCGGGGATCGAACCCGCATCTGCACTCGCGCCGGCTTGAGTGCTGCATCTCCACATTCTGCCACACGGTCAGGTATCTTTTCGGCTCCCCTCTGCATTAGTGGCTTGGGATGGTCGGACATGTCGCCCGGCCTTTTCACGCATCCATATAAGGATGGCTGCATTAAAGCCTTTGGCTACGCTGCTTGCCTCTACCCTATCGGGCTGCTTGCTTCTACGCCTCGCCGTCACTCCACGGCCTCACTCCTCCAACTTTCGCCAGCACTCGGGTCAGGCCCTATGGCTACATGTTGCCACTTCGCGGCTTCCTACCTACCTGTGGTTAGTAGGTCCTATCGCTTACGCTCTTCCGTTGTGCCAGGAGGCGGAGTCGAACCGCCGCTCATTTGTATGTTATAGCCGCCTTGCACCGTCGTGCGGCTCTTCCTGGTATGTAAAAAGTGGCTGACCGCGTTACTGGCCATTTAAGGGCCATGCCCACCACACGTAACAAATAATCATGAATTTTGTGAACAGTGCGCCCCATCACGGGGTAGCGATAGCCTTCACAGGCTTATTTTGGTCGGAAGTCCAGCGGGTCACAAGTCCCTCAGCCTCCCCTCGTGGATCATCCTTTGTATCTGATGCAGCGGATAGCCCCACCGCGTCACCCGCCTGGAGCCGTCGTCGCAGGTCACCTCGATGCGCTCCCTTGGCAGTTTCCACCCGAAGTTGTCCAGCCAGTCGCGGGTGAACATCCCCACGATGGCGCACAGCTCAGCCCCGGTCACCCACTTCTCAGAGTAGATTTCCGCTGCCTCCATGTGTGCTTTCCGCACAGCCTGGGCGATGGCCTCCCGTGTCTCTTTGTCGAGTGTCATAACTCTTGCAGGAATTTGTTCACGAAGTATTGCTGACCTTTGCCAGTGACCTTTGGCGTGATGGTGGTCACCATCTGCCCGTTTTGGCTGTGGACGTTCTTTTTGAGTTCAAACAGCCCCATTTCCAAATACTTTTGACATGGGATGTTGTAGTATTCGCCCACGGTGCCCAGGTAGTGATTCATCCGCATCCATGCGAAAAGTCGGTTCTGGCCTATTTCGTAGCCGTTCTTGGTGATGATTTTCGCCAACTCACCAATGAGGCATGATGACTTGCTGCCAACGATGGCATCGGCGAACACCACCTTTGGTTTCTGATCTTTCAGTGTTTCCTCTTTTTTCTTGTTCTCCAATCTGAGAACCTCCATCTCCTCCTCCTGCTGGAGAATCATCAAAGCGAGCTCCTTGCGCCCCATGTTCTTCACAGCATAGCTTCCAGTCTTGCGGATGGAGGGGAGCACCTCGCTTGTCACCCACTTGCGGAATGGCTTTGCTGTTTCGCTGTCGGAGCGGATGATGGTATCATAAAGTCCCGACTCTGTGACAAAAGACAGCTGCTGCATGCCGCCATTTGTGGGGGTGTCCACCAGACGGACATCCTCTTCATCAAGTCTTGACTTTACGTTTCTGGCGTTGGCGATGCCGACGGCCTTGCAAACATCTGCAAGGCAAAAAAGCGGCTCGTCAGCTGTGCCTGCTGTTCGGATGGTGCCGAACTGCTCATTTTGAAAAATCTGAATTTCGTTGTTCATGGTTGCTTAATTTTATGTTGTTATTTTAACCTCTTATAAGCAATGGTCAGCGGCTCGCCTGTATCAATCCGCTCAAATTCCAGCCCCTCCAACCGCTTCATCGTGGAGAACTGCACACGTCCGCTCTCTACAGCCTTCGCATTGGGTAACGTGAACACACCAGTCTGTCCCACCTTGATGGCTCTGATGTCGTCTCTTGTAACTTTTGTAGTAATCATGTTATTAAAATTACTTAATTTAACAATAATGTTTGTAGAAGTTTGGGAAGAATGCCGTATATTTGCAACCCATTACCTTTGCAAAAGTGGCGGTTATCTGCCATGTTCTCGGATTTAATCCGATTTTTAAGACGGTTAAAACCGCCTACGGCTATTCTTATGCCCAATCTTGTGTTAATTACTTAACGGATGCAAATATAATAACTATATTTTGAACATCATAATAAAGTTACTATTTTTTAAGGTTTTTTAATAATAATGTTACAAAAAGATATGAATGAAAGAGCACAAAGATTACGAAAAGTGTATGAATACCTTTTCGCAAACCACGGTATAAAGTCTCAAAAAAAATTAGCCGAAAAAATAAAAATACAGCCGACAGGTCTGTCTGCTGCTATGAATGGAAATGTAGCCTATCTTACAGACAATCTCTTTGTTAAGATATGTGCTGCATTTCCTGGCGTGTTCAATATCGACTACCTTCTTACAGGAGAAGGCGAATTGCTCTTGCCCATCCCTCGTCCTGAAGGCCAACAGGTGAATGACATCCAAGAGGTAAAATATACCAGCAATCTTTTCGACCTTGCCATGCAAGTGATAAAAGACAACGAAGCCCTGCACCGCCAACTTCAAACCAGCATTGCAGAGCTCCGCTCACTCATCGACCGCTACGGCCCAATCCCTGGAACCGAGTCGCCGAGATCTGATTATATGCACATGGTCGCCGAAGACCTTGACAAAACCAACCCTAAAAAATAACCAAATGTTTCCCCAACCATGAACATCATTTTATCAACCCCCCCATAAACACATGGCAACCCCTCAAACCTCCCATAATCCCAACGGGATCACGATTGAAATATTGGGATTTATGCTGATAATCAGCGTAATCCGTTGAAAAACAAAAGAAGCCGTGAGGTTGAGAGGATGAAGTAAAAACGGGATTTGTTCGGATTTTATTCCGATTTCCCTTAAAATGTTTTACCAAATGTTTCCCCACTTTTCCAGGGTGGGGAAACATAGGAAAACATAAAATGAAAAACCAAAATTACTATTAGTCTTCAAAATCAAAAAACGGTATGATAACAAAAGCAATAGTTTTCGACCATCGTGGACGAACGAAGCCGGGCGCAGAAGGTCCCGTGGAGTTGCGCGTGACTTGCAACCGCAAACCATATTATATTAATACGGGCGTGAAAGTGCGCGGGCGTGAGCTCCGTGATGGCAAGATAATAGGGCGTGCCGACCGAGCGGTGCTCCAGGAGCAACTCGACATCATTGTAGAGCGCATGATGTTGGCGGTGAATCGCTGCGTGGAGTGTGGCTTGCCCATCAATGTGGCTGAGATAAGGCAGCAGGCGTATAACTTGGCCGCTGGAGGGGAATCTCCTACGTCAATGGTGGACTGGATAGATGAGCAGATTCCGATGCTCAACGTGGGCGAAGGCACACGGCGGCACTATGTCACCATGCTTGGCCGGTTGAAGGAATGGGGCCGCATGATGGCGTGGGGTGACGTGACGGTGGAGAACATTTTTATGTGGGATGCCTGGCTGCACAAGTTGACACGGAAGCAGACCAATGCCGACATGCAGGCAGGAAAGGAACCGCTTGCCATCGGTGCGGGCTCGGTGTTCAACTATCACAAGACTTTCAAGGCCATTCTCACAAGGGCGGTGAAGTTTGGCAAGATGGATGCCAATCCCTACGACAAACTGCGTGGCGAGTTTGACAAGGGCGAAAAAGAAAAAATCGAATATCTCACCGAGGCGGAGATTGCGGCCTTTGAGTCACTCCACCCGATGCAGGGCACCCAGGCCGCCGCCGCGCGTGACCTGTTCGTCTTCCAAATGTACACGGGATTGTCATACTCCGATGCCCAGGCATTCGACATCTCCGACTATAAGGAGATGGATGGTAAATGGATTAACACCGGCACGAGAATCAAGACGGGCGTTCCGTATGTAAACCAGCTGCTACCTCCAGTTATCGAGATACTGCAACGCTACGGCTGGCAGGCCCCGAAGATTCTCAACTCTGATTACAACAAATGCCTCAAAATCCTGGCTGCCGCAGTTGGCATCGAGACACGCCTGCACTCACACCTTGCACGGCACACCTTCGCCACTCGGATGCTCAGGATGGGCGTGAAGATTGAGAACCTCTCAAAAATGCTCGGCCATACCAACATCACACAGACGCAGAAATACGCGAAGGTGATGGCGCAGAGCGTATACGATGATTTTGAGATGGTGGCAAAAAAACTCGAAGAGCAAAATAACCCCTAATACTTTAAGCCTATGAAAAAATCAGCATTTATTTTGTTTGCCGCCTTTGCACTGGTGGCATGTGAGAAGGGAACATCCTACGCCGATCTTGAGGATGGCGTGGAAGTGGAGACTCAGGTCGAAGGTCCGACCAAAACCTTTACTTTTACGGTAAAGGGTGAGTTCGAGGCCGCCACGTTCAAGGCTCCTGGTATGCGCAGAGCCGGAGGCACGACGTATCTCAACGACAGCGGCAGCGACATCACCGACCTGTGGGTCTATGACTATATGGGCGGCATGCTCATTCAGAGCGTCCACCAGTCTGCAGGTGATGAGAATTTCGGAAAACCGAAGATGTCGCTGGCCTACGGCGAGCACCACATCTATTTCGTGGCTTCACGGGGTGCCGACCCGGTGGTCAATGAGGAGAGCCATGTCATTTCCTGGAGCACGGTGCGCGATACCTTCTGGAAGGACTATGAGGTGAACGTGGTGAGCACCAGCAACGGCAACCGAGCCGTGACGCTCGACCGCGTGGCCACCAAGCTGCGAATCCTCATCGACGACGAGGTGCCGGCGGCCTGTGCCTCCATCTCGCTCACGCCCGACAAGTGGTACTATGGTCTTGACTGGGTGACTGGCGATGCCGTGACCGCCAAGAAGCAGGCCATCACGGTCAACGTGCCCGAGTCGTATGTCGGTACCATCGGCGAGATTGCCGTGAGCGTGTTCGGCCTGTCTGGAGCAAATGAGTGGACCACCAACGTGAGCGTGTCAGCCTCAGACCTTGACGGCGGTACTATCGGCAGCGCGTCGATTGTGGGAGCACCGTTCAAGCGCAACAGGGCGACCGAATATCATGGCTCGCTCTTCGGCAGTGCCGGGTCGATGGTGGTGAGCATCAACAATGATTGGGACGACAGCGTGAATGGCACATGGTAAGTCCTTATCACACAAAAAACCACCGTCGCAATTTGTGACGGTGGTTTCATTTATAGCGGCTTCTTATCGCCGCTCTTGCCGTTCATTTCTTTGAGCATTGTTAGTGTCTCTTCAACCTCATCGTCGGTCGGGATGTCAGCATCGGATATTTCTTTCTTGTCCCAGGGGAACTCGATGAGGTCGGACGGCTTGTTGATGCCCGCCCTTGACAAATCCGTATAAGGCATGGCCGTCATCACGCGGAAGGCGTGCCAGCGCATCGCGCTCCACATGTTTCGATATCGGCGGTTGTAGCCTCGCAGCAGGCGGCGTGCCTCCCAAAAGCGGATGTCGTAGAGAAATTCACGGCGGCTGATGCCCATCTCGCCAACGAGCAGCTCATAGATGTCGTTGGCGGTTATGCGTTTTTTTCTTCTTCGGCTTTTTTCTCAGGCTGTTCTTCCTCCGGCTCGCCTGCCGGCACTTTGTAAAAGTCGGCGCGGAGTTGGAGGAATGTGCCGAACGCCGTGCCAATCTCCAGCGGCGTGGCCTCGTACATCAGTTCCCTGTCGGTGATGGCCGGCTGCTCGCCTTTCCACTCGCTGTATGCGTTGATGGATGCGATGAGGGCGTAGATGGTCCTCCGTGTGTCGGGCATGGTGTTCTGCTTCAGGGCCTCGATGGCCTCACCTATATAGACGTTGATGTCCTCGTCGCTGAGCAGCTTGTATCCGATCTCTGTGGCGTAGCAATAGGCAAGGGTCACGTCCTTGCCGGCGATGGTGATTGTCTTTGTTGTCATAGTTCCTATTTTTTTAAAAAAGCACCGCCCACCATAACACATCAGACTTGTGAAATCAATGTGTCGGCAGGCGATGCGGTTATTCTTAGTCCGAACCGACAGTGACGGGTCCGAACAGATTTAGCGTTCCAGAATAGATGGCCTTCTGTCGGTTTTGCGCGGAGACCTGCAAGTTGGTCAGTTTGCCCTTGCCTGAGCAAACCGTCTTGCCAGCCGTGCGGTTGCTGTTTCCGCTCACGAAGATGAGTTTCCAATCGACCACGGTGTCGGAAACCGCGTCGATAAAGTCGGCAAGATACTTGGCATTGACATCGGCGGTGTCTCCGGTCAATACAGCAACGAGTGCGCTGAAATTGATGTCGCCTGAGCGTCCAGTCACATCAAACACCGTCCACTGTCCAGTTGTGTCGGTGGTGTCCTTTGTGGTGCTGTCCTCGGTCGTGGCAGACAAGTGTAGGGTGAGGTCAGTTGCGAGACCGATGTAGTTGCTTACGGGGCTCTGCGTCGTGCCGCCCATAATAACGAGTCGTAGATGTTGTCCTTTATCCATTTTTGTCTGCTTTTAAGATAGTGCGCCGGCACCCTGGTATTGACATGTGATGCTTATCGTACTGCGGTTCTTCGCTTGGATTGAGAGATCCTGGAGGATGGCGTATCCGCTTCTTGCGAAGCCAGCATTCTGTGCGACACGGTTCTGCGCTCCTGCTGTTTGATCCCATCCCACCAATACTTTGTCGTCAGAGTTGAAGCGGGTGATGAGCGCACGGAGGGAAGCGAGGGAGGCATCCACGTCGTCCACGCTCACGCTCCACTGCTTCGACACCATTTGCTCTTCAGTCCAGCTGTTCTCACTGTCCTTAGTCGAACTGTCCTCCATGTTGCCGGATATGGTAACCTGGCAGTTCGTTGCCTCTGGCACTGCTGCCGGGGTAGAACCCACAAATGCGCGGAAGTTCTGGCCCATGAGTTTGATCTTTGCCATATCTATTCGGTTTTAATGAAGTTGAGTTCGGCGATGAATTTTCCATCCTCGGTGGCGAAGATGAATCCACCCTCCTGTTCGATAAGTCCCTGCTTGGCGGCTTCCTTGCGGATTTCGGCGATTTTCTCGCCGGCCTCCTTGCGCGAGGATGCCTCCACCTTCACGGGCTTGCCCGGAGTGATGGCGGTTGCCATGTTGTCAGTATCTTTACTCATCGTCTTCTTCTTCTATTGAATCGTTGTTCACGTCGCACTGATAGATGAGCTCCATCCAGTAGCAGGGCTTCAGCGGGTCGTAGGTGACGGGCTTGAAGGAGAACTGGTAGTCGAGCGGCACCATGTCGTGGAGTTCGTCGCCTTCCTCGGATGCCCGGAAGTAGCGGCGCACGGCCTTGCGTATGCGGCTGGCCAGCGTCCCGAGTTCGGCGCGTGTCCTGGCGGCCACCTCGATGGTGATGTTCACCGAGTCGGTGTCGCCCTCGTAGTCGTCCTTGGTGGTGCCGTCGTTCACTCCCTCGCCCTGCGACACGATGACGTATGGCACCTCGGCATTGTCGAGGTCCTCGTCGGGCAGGGCGATGGCGGTGTTGTAAACGTCGCGGGCGGCAAGTTGCTGTATCAGCGCGGTGTCGCTCTTGATTGCGGCTACGAATATGATGTCGGTCTGGAGACTCATGCTGTCAGTTTGACTTGTTTTGTTACACATTCCCAGTATCTTCAAAGGGGGCCACGGGTGGCCGGGCTGTTAACTCCGGCTCCTCACCCGCGGCTGGAACTATGACCCCTTTTTCAGATGTTCGGAGAGTTTAGATGCCCGACGAGCTCTGTGTCGACTTCGAGTAGAGCACGAAAGCGTCGGCACCGTCCTTGAGGATGGTCATCGAGAAGTCGGCGTTGATGGTGGTGTACACTTCATCGGTGTTGCTGGCCACGGCCGATGTCGCGTCAATCGAGAGCCTGATGTTGCCGTGCTGCATCACCGGCACGTACTTGAAGTTGCCGAGGCCGATGTTGTGACCGGCGGCGGCACCCTTCTCGGTGGCGCGGTTGATGGCGTTGTTGGCGATGACGGGGATGCCGAGCAGGCGGTTGTCATTTCCGATGAGCATGATGCCCGAACCAGCGTCGAACGGAGTCACCTTCAGTGCCCAGAAGTCCTCTGCGCCCATCACGAAGACCACGTTGTCGGTGTCGAGGTTGTGGGCGGCGAGCTTGCCGATCATCTCGGCGGCTGTCTCCTTGGTGAAGGTGGAGTAGGTGCCGGTCTGCTTGCCGGGAGTGTAGCCAGCTTGGCCGTAGGTGCCGCTCTCAGCGTCCTGTGCGAAGGGGCCGTAGAAGATGCTGGTGGCTTTGGTGGTGCTGGCCACTGCCCAGTTGATCTTCTTGCGGATGCTGTCGGCGACGACGCGCACGATGTACGACTGGAGGTCGAAGGCGGAGTTCTCGAGTGCCTGATTGCTGATTCGCACACGCACGGTGAGACGCTGCTGCACGGGCACCTGCTTGTCGAGGTCGATGACGCGCTCGGTGGTTGCGGCCAGCTCGTTGGCGAAGACTGCCTCAACGCCTCCTGCGAAGGCCCACTGGATCTTGTTGCCGGTCACGCCGGTGGTCATGGGCACGCCTGCGGTGGCGAGGATGTCGCCGTCGGGGCGGTCGGTGGGGATGAGGTCGACCACGGTAATGCCCTGCACGTAGCCGTCAGTGCCGGGGTAGTTGCCCACGCCCTGCGAGTTGTAGGAGATGCTCTCGCGGTTCATCGGGATGACGAACTTGGAGCCGGGCTTGGCCTCGCGGAAGAACTCGCGCAGCTCGGTGTTCACGTCCTTCTTCGGGGCGATGGTTACGGCAGCGAGTTGCTTCTCCTGGATGCCCATGCCGATCTCGCGCTTGTTGGATTCATACTCGGCGAGCAGAGATGTGCGGTTGGCCTTCTCCTCGTCGTTCAGTTCTCTCTCCTGGAGCGTAGCGTCGAGCTGTCCCAGGCTGGTGTTGATTTCGCGCTGGCGCGACATCAACTCGTCGATGGTCTTTTTTGCTTTTGTCATTTTTTCAACCAGTTAAAAAAAAAGTTAGTACTCTGATAATTCCATTTCTCTCTCACGGGCCATCCGCTGGGCGGCGGCCAGTTCGCGCTCACGGCTGAGCACTTTCTCGCGCTCCTGCTGCTCGCGCTGCCTTGCCTCTTCTGCCTTGCGGGCGGCTTCGGCTTCCTCGGCCTCGCGCTTGGCGGTGGGTGTCTCGTTCCACATCTCGCGGGCGTTGACGGTGGTCTGCGAGTATGCGGGGTCCATTCCGATGGTGAATGCAGTGATTCTCTTCAGACGGCGGTGGGTGATGCGCACTTCCTTGTTGGCTCCCCTTTCCTCCACGTCGTAGTCCACGCCGGGCTTGCCTGCCTGGAACTCGAAACTGCAACCGGTGTAAACGCCCGAGCGTATCATTTCAAGAGCGCGGTCGCCGATGTCGCATTTGGGCACGACGGCCTCGAAGTTCACACCCTTGCCGTCGACGCTGATGTGCAGGTTGCCCTGTCCCATGCGGCTGCGGGCGATGGTGTCTTTGCGGTTGTGCAGTAGGTTGAGCTTGATGTCCTGTGAGTTGAGGAAAGCCATCTGTGCTGCCTCCGGCTTGATGATCTCACGGAAGGGGAATCCGAAGTCATCGAGCACGCAACTCTCGGCATTAAACACGATGGCGGTGCCGGTGATAATGCGGCTCTCGCCCTCCTGCCCTTCTATCTCCCTGACTTGGATGTCGAGGTCGAAAGATCTGATTTCATTTTTTACTTCCATATTTCGTGTTGTTTATTTTTCGGTGTAAAAGGGCTGCGGGTTTACTGCTTTCCCGTCGGACAGTGCAGCAGCCCCATGGCTTAAAGTGAAATTATCCAGCTCCCAACTGGTTTATGGTGTCAGGTCGCCACCGCCGCCAGTGTTGCCTCCCGTGCCGGTGTTGGTGCCTTGGTTGCCCTGATTGTCGTCGTCGGGTGTCTCTGTGCCTTCCTTCTCATCCTCGGCGGTGGCCCAGGCGAGCGATGCGCTGCGCACGGCTCCGGCGATGTCGTCGCTGGGGCGGTAGTTCACGCGGGGCTGCATCTCGGAGAGCATGAGGTTTTCGGGGTCGGTGTCCCATTTGGATGAAACTGCCGGGTAGAGTTTGCCGATGGGGCCGAGGTCGATGATGTAGCCTTCCTTGATGCGCTCGGTGATGGCATCGAGCAGCAGGTTGGCGGCGAGTTCTGCCTCCTTGGGGTGGAGTGTGGTGTTGCGGGCACTCTCCTTGGCTATCTCGCCGAAGGTCTTCGTGCCGTTGGTGATCACCCGGCCATAATAGCCCTGAGTCTTCACACCGTCCACGGTGCGGGTCAATTTGTTGGCTTTGATTTTCAGTTTCATATCAGCTGTTTTTTATTTTGCTACTGCTAATTTCAAATTTGCTGCTGCTAATTTTTATTTGGCTGCTGCAAATGGGGATTTCGGCTGGTGGGGTTTACTACGGTTTCCACACCTCGCATTCCCCATTGAACATCATCGGCTGTATTGGCTGGGTGCTCTTGATGGGGCGTGTGCTGTGGTGGTAGTGCCATTGCATCAAGTCGCCGTCGGTGACGATGGTCTCTCCCACTGGCAGGATGTTGATGCGCTGGGCAAAGAATCGGTTGAGCACGAAAGAGGTGATGGTCTGGTCGATGCGCTCTATCTTGCCGTTGGTGGCGAGGGCGCAGAGCAGTCCGAAGGTGAGGTCGTTCACGTCGCGGTTGACGGTGTTGTCTCTCAACACCTCGAAGCATCCTTGGAACATTCCACGGCTCTTGAAGTCGTAGCCCATGCGCCACATCATTTTCATGCACTTCTCGGCCTGCTCCTGCGGATAGTCGCGCGTGCGTATCCATTCGGCATATTCCTGGTGCATGGTGTCGCGGTGGGGGTGGATCATCATGCAGCGGTCGTAGTGGCCGCGCTCCATCTCGTCGATTATCGGCGTGAGCGGCTTTTTTATCTTGATGCTGCCGTCCACGCGAACCACCATTGGCGTATGCGCGAAGCGGAAGGGATGGAAGCGCACCTGATAGCATCGGGCGAAGAGCGACATGTCGGGCATGGGGTGGTGGAGCACCTGCCATGTGTCGCTCTTCAAATTCGGGTCGTCGGTGATGAGCAGGTATTCGGCTTCGGGGTCTTTCTCCTCGATTTCGTGCACCTGCTCGTAGCCGCCGAAGATGTATGTCAGTACGGTGTATCTCATTCCCAAAGGTCTCTGTTTTTCTCAAGCCATTTGGCCTGCTTCAGCAGGTCGTTGCCGTGCCAGGAGCCGCCGCCGTAGTGCTCGATGACGGCGAGGATGCGCTCGCGCGTGATGGCGATGCCGTGGCATTGGGGCTTCAGGCGGCGGATGTCGTCGAGGAAGGCCGCGCCGGTGTCCCAGAAGTTCTTGGGGTTGTCGTAGCCCTGATGCAGTGCCCATGCCCGGTCGGGGTCGAAGAACCGCGCACCGCCCGCCTCGCACATCGGCACGTTAATCCACAGCAGCATGGGCACAAGCCTTTCGATTTGCATGGGGCCGCTGCACTTGTGGATGTATCCGCAGCAGCACTCATCGGGCATGAACATGAAGTCGAAGTTGTCCTTGATGAGCACGTCGCTGTCGATGAGCACGAAGCCCTCGGGAATGAGTTCCCAAAGTTTCTGCACGGTCATCATGTGCTTGTCGGAGCCGTACCAGCAGCCCTGTGCGCAGCCGATGTGCTCGTCGCGCTCTGGGTATTTCTCCAGTTCGCGCTCCAGGTCGATGATTTTGCCGTAGCGGTTGTTATACACTTTTACGCCGCCCTTGCCCCAGAGTTTTCGCTCCGCCTTGCGGATGGTGCGGAATGGCCGCGCCTTGCATGCGTCGCCGTGCTTGTCCACGTAGTCGGTGGAGTTGTCGAACACCACCACGCGGTAGTCCTCGCCTCCGTGCTTGCGGATGGAGAGGATGAGGGCCTCGGTCAGCTCGGGCGTGTTGTAATGGATGATGGCTACTGTCTTTTTCATTGCTGGTCGTTGATGATGGCTTGGGCGTTGAACTGGAGGGTGTTTTCTCGCTTGTCAGGGTGTACGGTGGTCGGCTCTACCTGATATGTCATGTCCTCATAGACTATGCGCGAGCGGCTTGTGAATCCGTGGCACATGGCTTCCATCCATCGCATTCTCACCACTACTTCGCTGTATGCGTCATAGGCTCCGGCATTGAGGGCTTGCGTGCCCTTCGCCCATGATACGTTGGCCCATACGCAGCCGCAATCCTCCCACTCGATGCCGTTTCCGTCGATGCCGAATTGCGATGTCTCGGCTTTCTTCCGGCTGAGTATCTTGATGCGGTCTTTCAGAAATCCGCTGCCGTAACTCATTCCTCGCCTCCTTCCTGGTTGGGTTGTGGTGTTTGAGTGGCGGTGGGGGCAGCACCGTCATCGCCTTGGGAACCACCCGGCTCGGGATTCCCCCCTTCCTCTCCACTCAGTTTCTTGCTTCCGGCCACGGCGAGGTTGGTGCTCACGTAGTGGTCGTCGCCGCCTTTCACGGCTGGCATGTCGTATTGGCCGCGTATCTCGTTGGGGCTCCATCCCGTCTGCAGGCGTTTGAGGTCGATGTCGGCCTGGCTCTTCATGTCGAGCCGGAGCAGTGGCTGTTCGCAGACGTGGAACCGCCGCTGACCGAAGTCGAACGGGGTGAGCAGTTTTGCGTTGAGCTCATCCTCGATTTCGGGAATTTGCGGCTGGATGGTGCGCTGCATCAGTTCCTGCGTCGCCTCTTCCGGCGTCTTGTAGGATGAGTTGCTGTACTCCATGAGCAGCGACAGGTGGATGCCGAGGAAACGGCCTACCTCTGCCACGCCGAAGCCGAGTTGCTCAAGCAGCTGCATTTCCTGGGCGGTCATAGAAATCTGCTGCACCTTGTCGAGTCCGCGCAGGGCCACCACGTCCTGATGGTAGATTTTCTCGTTCACCTCGCGGGCGTATTTGTCCATCTGTCCCTTGTCGAACATGCCAAAGGCGAGCGTTCCGGCGGCTGATGCGGGTTTCTCTTCGCCGATGAGCAGTTTCACGCGTCCACCCTTGGCGGCGTTCTCCATCGCCTGGCGGTTGTTGGTCGCCTGAAGGCTCAGCGTCTGGATGGCGAAGGTGAGCGTGGGGATGCCCCAGATGGTGCCGGGGAACTTGAACGTATTGGCGAAGTGGAGCACGTCTTCACGGTCCACGGCAGGCACGAAACGCTGGCCGCGGTCGCTCAGATACCAAAGGTCGTAGGTGCCGGTCTGCTCGTTATACACGCCGCCGTTGCACAGCCACATGTTGCGCACGTCGAACGCCTCGCCGCTGCCGTCGCGCTCGATATACACCAGCGCGTTGCCGGTCATGATGCGCAGGTACTC
>ODAI013798242.1_pt1 | contig 15420 bp, 10 predicted proteins | sample 1539321 | NCBI WGS metagenome assembly ODAI01 (sample SAMN02144231, study PRJEB22623) | gut metagenome | biome: sheep rumen | host: Ovis aries | place: New Zealand
ATCTGCGGACAGATCTGTAGTGGGAAAGCATGAATTATACGGAGGATCTGAGCATGAGCATTTGGGATGAAATCAACAGCACGGAACGCGACTACGCGGACACGGATATCGTCACGGCGTTTCGCAATTCGGTTCAGCAGAATGGGAATCGTACAGCCGTTGTTTTTAAGGAAAAGTCTTATACCTACGCAGAGATTGACGAGCTTTCGGAGAGAATCGCCGGCTTTCTGATCGGACAGGGAATCGGGAAAGGAGACGTCGTGTCCATCATGATTTCCCGGAGCGAGTATATGCCGATTACCTCCCTGGGCGTGCTGAAAACAGGAGCGGCCTATCAGCCCCTGGATCCGGGATATCCGGCGGAACGTCTGATGTTTATGATGGAGGACGCTGAATGCAAGCTGCTGATTGCGGATCAGGATTTGCTGGACCGCATTCCCGATTACCGGGGAGATGTTCTGCTGACAAAGGATATTCCTTCTCTTCCCGCCTGCGAAAAAGTCGGGACGCATCCCGATGCTGAGGATTTGTTTATCCTTCTCTACACATCAGGATCTACCGGCGTGCCCAAGGGAGTCATGCTGGAGCACGGAAATCTGGTGAACTTCTGCGGGTGGTACAGGGAGTATTATCAGCTGGATCCGGAATGCAGGGTTTCCGCCTACGCAAGCTTTGGCTTTGACGCGAATATGATGGAAACCTATCCCGCGCTCACAGCCGGCGCGACCCTTTATATCGTGGAGGAAGAAATCAGGCTGGATCTGATTGCCATGGAGGCGTGGTTTAACAAAAACCGGATTACCCATGCCTTTATGACAACGCAGGTGGCCCGGCAGTTTTACAGCTTCGCGAAAGTCAAAGACCTGCGATACCTGTCCACGGGAGGGGAAAAGCTGGTCCCTGTCGAACCCAGGGCGGACGGGCCCAGGCTGATCAATCTGTATGGGCCCACCGAATGCACTGTGGCCGCGACCGGGATGTATGTGGACAGGCTGTATGACAGAGTTCCCATCGGAAAGCCCCTCAGCAACACCAGGTGCTACGTGGTGGATGAGAAAGGCAATCTTCTTCCCCCGATGCAGACGGGTGAGCTGCTGATCGCTGGCCGCGGAGTGGGGCGGGGTTATCTGAAAAGGCCGGATCTGACCGAAAAAGTATTCATTCAGAATCCTTTCTCAGATGATCCTGCGTATCAGCGCGCGTACCGGACGGGGGATCAGGCAAGAATCAGACCGGACGGTAATATCGACTTTGTCGGGCGCATGGACGATCAGGTGAAGGTACGCGGGTTCAGGATTGAGCTGACAGAAGTGGAGAGCGTGATCAGAGAGTATCCGGGGATTACCGACGCGACCGTTCAGGCTTTTGAGGATGAGAGAACCGGGGAGAAATTTATCGCGGCGTATGTAGTCAGCGGGGATACGGTGGATGAGGGCCAGCTGAAAGAGTTCATCCGGGAACGAAAGCCGGCTTACATGGTCCCCTCCGTCACCATGCAGATCGACGCCATCCCACTGAACCGGAACCAGAAAGTGGACCGGAAAGCCCTGCCCAGACCGGAAAGAAAACACGAGGACTATACACAACCCGGAAACGAAGTACAGCAGCGAATCTATGACGCGGTCGCGGAGGCGCTTGGACACCGCGACTTCGGGATTGACACGGATATCTTTGAGGCAGGCCTGTCCTCTATCGGAGCGATCCATTTGAATTTGCTGCTGGCAGAAGCGTTTCAGATTCCCGTCTCGATCCAGGATTTACAGAACCATCATACCGTAGAGGAGCTGGAACAGATCCTGCGGTCCGGGAAAGCGGCCGAATCCCACGAGCTCAGGGAGGATTATCCTCTTTCCGAGACGCAGAAAGGAATCCTGATTGAATGCATTTCCCAGCCCGATACGCAGCTGTACCATATTCCGATGCTGTTCCGGCTTTCTCCCCGGATCAACGTGCAGCGGTTGAAGGAAGCGGTGGAACAGGCGATCGCGGCCCATCCCTATCTGAATGCTGTCGTATACAGTGACGATCAGGGGAACTTCCGTGTAAAGAGAAATGACGATCTGGCGGCCCAGGTCGATCTTGTCGAGACAGACAGGCTGCCGGAGGATATGTACGCGCCCTTCCAGCTGCTTGGCGGCAGGCTGTATCGGGCGGCAGTCTATGTTACGAAGGAGGGAAACTATCTCGTCCTGTATATCCATCATATCGTTACAGACGGCAGCAGCATGGGCGTCCTGATTCAGGACATCAATGACGCCTATGCCGGCGCGGTTCCGGAAAAGGAGACCTATACCGGGTATGAGCTTGCGCTGGATGAGGAGGAACTGCGAAAAACCGAAAAGTACGACAAAGCCAGGGAATGGTTTGATGGGCTCCTGTGCGATGCCGATAAGGAGATGTTGCCCCTGGGCGACGTATTCGGAGAATCTGAAAGCTATGGCGCGCTGCGCATTTCTTCCGGGCTGAACCTCGAGACGCTGGAAAGCTTTCTGGAGGAGAAACGTCTGTCGGCAAACGCGTTCTTCAACGCGGTTTTCGCATACGCATTGAGCAAGTTCACAGGGAAGAAGGAAGCGCTGTATACGACCATCTATAATGGCCGAAATGATTCCAGAATGGCCCGAACGGTGACCATGATGGTGAAGACCTTCCCTGTGCTCGCTCGGATTCAGGAGGACGCGGAGATCGCAGCCTTTGTTTCGGATATGGGACAGCAGCTGATGACCAGCATGGCTTCAGATCTGTATTCCTTTGCCGAGATCGCCGGAAAGTTTGAGATTGGCTCGGATATTATTTTCGCTTACCAGGGAGACGATTTCGATTTTAACCGGATCGGCGGGGAAAAGGCGGAGATGATCCCTGTCGAAATGCTGGAAACCAAAGCGCCGCTGCATATTGATGTGTTTGTGACGGACGGACAAATCCTGTACAATTGCGAGCATCGGAAGGATATCTTCAGTGAGGAATATATCCGCAGGCTTGTCGCCTGCCTGGAGAAGGTTGCTTCCGAGTTTATTTTCAGAAGCAGGCTCCGGGAGATCTGCCTTGCGGACGACGGCGATCTGAAGGAGATGGCCTTGTGGAATGAAACCAAAGTGGACGATCCCGAAACAGATATCGTATCCATGGTCAGAGCCGCGGCTGCCAAATACCCGGGGAACAACGCGGTGATCTTCCAGGATGAAAAATGGACATACAAAGAACTGGATGAGATATCTGAAAGAATCGCGGGATATCTGCAATCCAGGGGAATCGGGAAGGGCAAGATCGTATCCGTGCTGATTCCCAGAAGCGCTTTCATGGTGACGGTTTCGCTGGGCGTACTGAAATCCGGAGCGGCATACCAGCCCCTGGATCCCGGGTATCCCACGGAGAGACTCGAATTTATGATGAAGGATGCGGACTGCGCACTGCTGGTTGCCGAGAAAGCGCTGATGGAAAAAGTACCCGGCTACCAGGGCGAGATCCTGTATACGGAGGAGATTGCGGGCCTGCCCTCCTGCGAAACGCGGCAGGAACCCATCGCGCCGGAGGATTTGTTCATCCTGCTCTATACTTCGGGCTCCACAGGCGTTCCCAAAGGCGTGATGCTGGAGCATCGGAACCTGGCGAATTTCTGCCGCTGGTACAGGGATTTTTATCATCTGGACGAGACGGGCCGGGTGGCGGCCTATGCCAGTTATGGCTTTGACGCGTGCATGATGGATATGTATCCTGCCCTGACTACCGGCGCCTGCGTATGCATCGTGGCGGAGGAGATCCGGCTCGATCTGGCTGCGATGAAAGAATGGTTTGACCGGATCGGCATTACCCATTCTTTTATGACGACGCAGATCTGCAGACAATTCTACACCGCGTTCTCGGTTGATTCCTTAAGGTATCTTTCAGGCGGCGGGGAAGCGCTGGTGCCTGTCATCCCGAAGAGCGGAATGACGGAGCTGGTGAATGGATACGGACCGACCGAATGTACGATATTTTCGACGGTGATGCCTGTCCGAAAGGAATATGGCCGGGTTCCCATCGGAAAACCGATCCGCAACTATGCCTGCTATGTTGTGGATGAAAACATGCGCCGGCTGCCTCCGCTGATGCCGGGCGAGCTGGTGATCGCCGGCAGCGGTGTGGGCCGGGGTTATCTGGGAAGGCCGGATCTGACGGAAAAGGTCTTTATTCCGAATCCCTTTGACGATGATCCGGCTTTTGCAAGAGCTTACCGGACGGGGGATGTGGTTCGCCTTCTGCCGGACGGAAATCTGGATTTCCTCGGGCGAAACGACGGGCAGGTCAAAATCCGGGGTTTCCGGATTGAGCTGACGGAGGTTGAAAGCGTCATCCGGGACTTCCCGGGCGTCAGGGACGCAACGGTTCAGGCGTTTACCCATGAGAAGACTGAGGAGAAATATATCGCCGCGTATATCGTTGGCGACCATGAAATTGATCAGGCTGCCCTGAAGGACTTTATCAGGGAACGGAAACCTGCTTATATGGTGCCGGCTGTCATTATGCAGATCGATGCCATTCCGCTCAATCAGAATCAGAAGGTAAACAAAAAAGCGCTGCCCATCCCGGCCAGACAGGATGAGGAGTCGGCATCGGAATATGCCGCGCCGGTGACGGAACTGCAGAAAAAGATCTGCGCGGTCTTTGAATATGCCCTGGGCCTGGACAAAATCGGGATACAGGAAAACTTCTTCGATGTGGGCGGTTCGTCTCTGGATGTGGCCAAGGCCGCGGTGAAGGCCACCATGGAAGAGCTGCCCATTGTTTTCAGGGATGTGTATGAACATCCGACCGTGGAATCCATGGAGAAGTATGTCCTGTCTCTGTCGGAAACTGTTCAGGAGGATGCAAAGCCTGAAGTGAAACCGACGGAGTATGGGATTCTTGAGAAAAACACCCCGGATCATCTTTCGGAGCTGGAAACATCTGATATCGGGGATGTGTTGTTAACCGGCGCCACCGGTTTCCTGGGAATCCATGTATTGAAGGAACTGATTGACACGACGGACCATAGGATCTTCTGCATGGTACAAAGCGGGAAGACCGATCCTGAAATCTATCTCAAGGAGATGCTGATGTATTATTTCGGCAGCTCCTTTGAAGAACTGTTTGGGAACAGGATTATTCCGGTGGAAGGGGATCTTACGGATCGGGATGAAATGATGTCGATGGCTGATCTGCCCTTCAGGACTGTGATCAATTGCGCCGCGTGCGTAAAGCACTTTGTGGCGGATGATCTGCTGGATCGTGTGAATTGGCACGGCGTGGAAAACCTGATTGAGCTGTGCCTGAAGAAGGGAGGAAGGCTGGTTCAGATCTCAACCCTCAGCGTGGCCGGAATGAGCGTCAACCGGCATATCAGCCCGGATCGGAAAATACGGGAGAATGAGCTGTTCTTCGGACAGAATCTGGACAATAAGTACTGTTTCTCCAAGTTCAAAGCGGAGGAGGCGATCCTCTCCGCCATAGCGGAAAGAGGACTGAATGCGCGGATCGTGAGAGCGGGCAATCTGATGCCCCGGTACAGGGACGGTGAGTTCCAGATCAATTCCCGCACCAACGCCTTCATGCGGACCCTGCGGGCGCTGGCCACCCTGAAAAAGGTATCGGTTTATATGCTGGACTATCCGCAGGAGTTTTCTCCCATCGACATCACCGCGGCGTCGGTCGTGGCTCTGGCCAGCGCGGAGAATTTCTCTGTATATCATGCCAGCAACAGTCATACGGTTCAGCTGGGAGACGTGATTGAATCCATGAACCGATGCGGAATCCCGGTCGAAACAGTGGATGAAAAAGAGTTTACAGCGTGTTTCCAACAGGCGTTGAAGGATGAAAAACTGTCAGAATATGTATCACCGCTCCTGACCTATGAGGCCTCTTTCCAAAACAGCGATGAATTTGAGATCGGTTACGATAATTCATTTACCACAAAGGTGCTGTATGGCCTGAGGATAAAGTGGCCTATCATCAATGAAGCCTATCTTGACAGGGTATTTACCGCTCTGAAGACGCTCGGATTCTTTGATATTACTTAAAGAAAAGTCAGGCATTGTGTTTTGAGGAATCGCCGATTGATTTAAAATCAGCGTGAAAGCATTCTGCTTGCTTCGTTGATTTATAAGGTTTTTCTCGCTCCTCCGCTTCGCGGAGGAGCTTTAATCAGCGTATCCTTAGAGAATGCTATAGCGGCATCGGCAATGCAATGAAGCTTTATAAAAAAACGATCCCCCGGATCGATTGAAGGATCCGGGGGGATTTTGTATCCGTGAAATTAGTTAGTTGTTTCGGGTTCAGCGGTCGGCTCGGCCGTCTTGACCGTGACCACCATGTCCTTCAGGATCTTCTCCAGCTCGGCTTCGAGCTTTTCGACAGTGACTTCGTTGATCTTTTCGGAAGCGCTCAGATCTTCGATCTCCGTCTTGTCAATCCGGCTGACCTTGAACTGGACCGTCGTGTCAGAGCCTTCAACGCTCAGTTCTTGGATCAAGCTGTCGCCATCCTGATAGAAATCGATGATCATGGATTTGGACTCGCCGTTGGCGGTTTCAACCACCAGTTCAACGCGGAGCTTGCCCGTCCAGGTTTCCCGCACAGAGGTGCTGATTCCGCCCTTCGGGCCCTTCATATACAGATAATCTTCGCCAAATTCCATCTTCATTTCTTCCACGCCGTCGATCACGGCGGTGACCTTCGCGCCGCGGACCCGGTTGCTGTCGACGTTTACCTGAGTTTCTGTCCAGGAGTTTCCGGAGCTCAGCTTCTCCCGGTAAGCGCTGGGGTTCACAGCGGTTTCATAGACCAGGAGGGGTTCCTCGTTCTGGAAGGACAGGGTGGTGGTGATCTCCGCGTAACCATATTCCGCGTCGATCCAGGCGTCTGAATCCATGCACAGGATCTTCTCGGCGGAACCTTCCTCGCCAATCTGGAAATGGGACGTATAGTGGCCGTTCTCCTCGAGCTTTTCAGTGCTGTCGATGGTGCGGATGGCTTCCAGGGTGGCTTCCCGGGTCTTCAGCCATTCAGCCTGATAATCGGCAAAGGACTTGCCGCCCTCCGAAGCAGCCGTCCGATCCACCAGCTTGGCCAGCGAGGGGTTGGTCATCAGTTCGTCCATCGCGTCGGCCAGCGCGCTGGCATAGGCTTCGCTGCGCAGGCTGATGGTCACGCTGCCGTTGTCTTCTTTCACATCCAGGATGTATTCCGGCTTAAACTTGCCTGCAAAGGACAGCGCCGCCGAGGTGAGCGTGGCCGCGTCAGCCTGCTCCTGGGCTTCCGCCTCAGCAGCCAGGATGGACAGCTCTTCCACGGCCTTCTTGATCTCGGCCTCCGTGGGAGCCGGCTCCTCGGGGATGTCCTTGACAGCCTCATCCAGGATGTCTTCCAGACCCTTCACAATATTCTGCATGAAGGTGGTGATGGTGTCATAGCGCAGCATCGTCACGGAATCATCGGAAGCCACATAGATGCCCGTGGGATTCAGCTGAATATGGCCGGCGGGCACATTGTTCTCCCGCGGAACCAGGTGAAGGTTGTCCTCATCCAAACGGATCACGAGATCCGCGGAGCTGTCGCCGGCTAGAACCTGCAGGGAGAGATCCTTGGTCTTCAGATCCGTTTCATCCAGGAATTTGTTCAGCACATTGTCTAACTGGATGGATTCAAAAGTGACTGCGGACGCGCTCGCGACCATAAAAATCATCATGGCGGCCAGCAGACAGGAAATCAGTTTCTTCATCAATATAAGTTCCCCTTTCATGGTTGTTTATTGCCGCCCTCGGATACCGACTGCGCCGGCGCCCGAGGGTGACTTCGAAAGCCAAAGGCTTCCTTTTCACTTATTCGCCCTTCTCTTCGGAGGCGCGCAGCGCTTCATGGGCCTGGCGGGCCAGTTCATCCCGGATCTTCTCAGCCTCTTCCAGCTCCTTGGCGATGACATCCGCGTCATAGCGGACGACGACGGTGTTATACTTCACGAGGGCGTGATCCAGGACGTCTTCCTTGGTCTCTTCCGCCAGAATAATCAGGGCAATGTCGCCCTCTTCCAGCTTCTGGGCTGCCTGCTCGATCAGAGCCGCGCTGTCGTCCTTGTTATCGAGATCGTTGGCTTTTCCCATCAGCGCGCCGGTCACGCCGCCCAGCAGCATCCCCACAGGACCGGCCAGCAGCCCAATCAGGCCGCCCACCAGGCCGCCGCTCGCGGAGTTGGACTTCAGATGCTCGGAGGTGAAATTGTTGCAGAGCTTCAGCACGCCATCTACACGCTTCACCAGAGAAATCTGATAGATGGTGGTACCGTTGATCTGAGGGACCTCAGACAGCGCGGCCATGGCTGTGCGGGCTTCGCTCTCTTCTTTGAACAGTGCTCCTACGATGTTGTACATGATGGAACATTCCTTTCGAGTTGTATTAACGGAGATAATTCATCCGTCTTTCATGTTAATTATATGAAGAGGAGATTTGATTTCAAGGGGGGTTCCAGATTGTCAAATATGTTCCATTTTCCTGACGGCCAATGGAAGCAACGCTGTCTGTCAGCTATCCGGCTGTCAGCCCAGCTTTTCCTCGATGGTGTCCAGGGTTTCCGATACCGCTTCCTTGACCTGCTGCTGGCCTTCCTTGTAGAAATTCACGGCGGTGTCAGCCTGCTCGACAGCGTGCTCATTGGCCATCTCCTGGAATTCCTTCAGCTTGCCCATATACTTCTTCGGGTTGATCGCGGTGGCAGGCACTCCGGGCACGGCGTGCACTTCATCGGGCAGAGACTCGGTGATTTTATCTTCTATCTCCATCAGCTTCGGGAAGATCTTGTTCCAGGCATCCTTCCGGGCCTCGATCACCACATCCTGAATTTCGCGCATCTGATCATAGTAGGTCGCCATGTTCGCGCGGAGATCCTTCCACTGCTTTTTGGCCTCGTCCTTATCCGTGGGCCATCCCATCAGGGGAGCAAGGCCCATCCACGTCTTCTTTTCCTTTTTGTCACCCATTTTAGTGATCCTCCTCTACTCAGGAACTGTTACTTCATTCTTCGAGCTGTTATGCGGGATTTTCAGCGGGGTTTTCCGCGCTGTTTTCTGTGCCATTCGCCGCCTCGGGAGCGTTCACCGGCTTCGCGGCTTTGGGCTGCGGCTTTTTGCGGGGGCTTTTAGCGGGGCTCTTCTTCGGGGCACTGGTCTTCTTGGGTGCAGCGGCCTTTTCCGGCTTTTTCTCAGCCTTCTTTTCAGCCTTTTCCTCGGCCTTGACTTCTACCTTTTCTTCCGCGTCGTCTTCGGACTTGCTGTCGAGCTGGTCTTCGATGTTCTTCACCGCGTCCTTCACAGCTTCTTTGGTCTGCTCCTGCTGCTGCCTGACGAAATCAATCTGGGAATCAGCCTGCTCCACAGCATGCTCGTTGGCCATTTCCTGGAATTCCTTGATCTTCTTCATGACCTTCTTCGGCTTGATGGCAGGCACTCCGGGCGGGGTGGCCAGTTCATCAGGCAGAGAGTCGATGAAGTTATCCTGCATTTCCATCAGCTTGGGGAAGGTTTTGTCCCATTGCTCTTTCATGGTGTCCATGGCGGTCTTCTGGATGTCAATCATCTGATCCCAGAAGGTTTCCATGGTGGATTTGAAATCTTCCCACTGATCCTTGTAGTCGTCCTTGTCGCCCCACCATCCGAACATGGGCAGCAGCGGCGTGGAACTCAGCCAGTTTTTTTTGGATTTGCTCATTTTGGTTCTCCCTCCAACATTATTCATTTATGTGATCCCGCGTTCGCTGCCTGGACAGCGTCAGCGGGCTTTCACCGGATTGGGTTTCATGGGATTCCTTCTGCTTAATCGTCATCTGAAGCATCTTCAGAATCGGCATCGTCGGAAGAGGTGGTTCTGGGCTGCTCTTTCCTGCGCGTGCTCTTGCCGCTCCTTCTTCCGCCCCATCCCCAGAAGGGCAGGGGAGCCAGGGGCAGCAGGGGAATCACAGGAGGCAGGGGAGGCAGGATGGGCACGACAGGCATGGGTACCGGAAGAATGGGAACGTCCAGGTCCGGGAACAGGGGCAGTTCCATCTCCGGGAACAAGGGCAGGAACGCCTTGAACATGTCCTGCAGGTCGTTCCACTTGAAGTCTCCGCTCAGGCTGGACAGGGGCAGATTCCGGGAGAGCCTCATCAGCTTCGGAACCAGCCGGTTCATGCTTCCGGGCACATTGTCAATATCGAAGTCGGTGAGCTTCATCACCATATCCCGCATCCCCGGAACGCTGAGAACCTCGGAGATGCCGCCGTCCTTGATTCTCGGAATGGCGGCGAAGATTGCGGACAGGATGTTGTAGGGATCATCCTCCAGCTCCTCCGGAACCCCGGCGTTGATCGTGGCCGCTTCGCCCTTCGGCGCGGGGAAGAGAAGGATGTCCTCGACGCTGCCGTTCAGCCGGACCGGCTTGACGTCGAAGCGCCGTCCGTCCACGCCGGTGGCCCCCAGTCTCCGGATATCCACCTTTCCGCCGGAGTTCAGGGGAATGCTCTCCACCAGGACACACTGGCTGGGCAGATTCGTGTCCGCGATCTTTCCATCCTGGATGAATACCTGGATCAGTGCCCTGCGCACCGTCCCCAGCTCGTCCCCTTTATTGGTCGTTTCCACATAGAGGATGGGGACGTTGTCATGCAGAATCTTGTGGAATTCCGGCGCGATGCCGCAGGCCGCGATTCCCGGCTGGGAGGTAACTGCGTTTTCGATCAGACCCGCGTCGAACCGGATGCCGGCGTTATTGACAAAGAACTGATTGGATCGGCCGATGCAGGTCATGCTTCCGTCCTCGTTGACCCTGACCAGATCGTTGGAGTTGAAATAATCTTCCCCGTCGATGCTTGTCAGCTCAAAGATCACGGTGTCATCCAGCCGCCCGCTGCTCATGGTCGGGGAGGAAATATGCAGGACGCCGGTGCGGGGCCCGTCCTCCAGATTGTAGTATTTATCCTCGTCTTCGGAATAGATCTTGACTTTGAACCCGGGCAGCGGGAAGCCGATGGCGTCATCCTCCCTGTCCGAGGGAGAAACGATGCAGGCTCCGCCCAGCTCGGACAGACCGTAGCCGTTGATGATTCGGGCAGGGGAGCCGCAGGATCGCAGATAGTTATTGAAGCTCTTCCTGAATTCAGGAGAAACATAGGTGCCGCCCATGAATACCAGCTTCACCCTGGACAGGTCCATATCCGGCATCCCCTTGTTCCAGGTGTCCAGCATGGCCATGCTGGTAAAGAGAATATTGATGCCGAATTCCTCAATGGCTCTGGCATAATGGGGATTGGTGACGCCCAGAGGCAGCGTGACGACCTCCATGCCAAGCCCGAGGGGCGTATGCAGCATATCCACCATGCAGTAAACCCAGGACATATTCATGCCCATGCAGGTCACCATGTGTCGGGGGGCGGCTTTGAAATCCGGCAGCATCTCCTTCGCTTTGATGGCGGAGAGTACGAAGGAGTTCAGCGCTCTGTCGGAAAGGGGGACAGGCTTGTGGATGCCGCTGACCGTGCCGGTGGTGTGCAGAATAATGGAGGATTCAGAGGGATCTGAATTTCCATAATAGATGGGCTCCGCCTCGTGATCCTTCAGCAAATCCGCCATCAGAAGGCCGCCGGACAGCTCGCGGAACATGAGGGTGTTCAGCTTGCGGATCGTATCCAGCATGGGAATGCTGTACTCGCCGCCCATGGGGCTTTCCAGCAGGATAATATTCCGAAGCCCCAGCAGCTCCCGGTCGCGCATCAGCCGCTTCATGACATTTGGGAAAGCGCAAACCTCGGAGATCAGCAGATCGGTAATCTTTTCCTTTTCGATCATGGCGCGGATCCGCTTTTCATCATACAGGTCAAGATGATAAATGACGGATACGGAAGCCCCGGTCATGTTCAGACCGTAGAAGGCCAGGATCGTTTCTGTCTGCTGTACGCCGATGAGCCCCACGCGGGAATGATTCTCTCCGGTAATGTGAGCGGCGGTGAAAGCTTCCGCGTACTTTTCCCAATACCGGAACATCTGGCGGTAGGTGTATTTGCGATATCCGTCATGAAGCGCCACGCTGTCCAGCTGCTCCTCGCTGCAGGAATTCATTTCCCTGATAAAGGACCAGCATTTCTGGTTGGCTGCTTCACCGCTTTCGATGCGGCTCTTTAGCTTTTTCAGCTGTTCTGCTTCCGTTTTGCTCATTCCGTCGTCCCTTTCCCGCGACTGACAGATCGGTCAACCGCATTTTCCACAAAACTTTTCGATTCAGTTTAAAACTTCTCTCTCTCAAAGATCAAGGGGGGTTTCCAGAATGTCAAGTCCTGTTTTGAGCGTCATGCATTTGACATTCTGGAAACTCCCTTGACGGGAAGGAGAAGAGCTCATAAAATCAATATGTTTTAGTTTCTGATGATTTCACGGCAAAAGGATGCCGAAGGGATGGACAGAAGGACAGAAGCGCAGGAGGAAGGAAAGAAATGTTTCCGCTCATGGTGATGGCCAGGATCGGTTTCGGCCTCATGCTCTGCAGGAATGCCGCATTGCTGGCGGAACATATGCGCGAGCCGGACAGGCCGGAAAAGAACAGGGTCAGGGCAACGGTCGACGGAAAACCTGTCAGCTCCTATGTTATGGAGAATACTTCCAGCCGCCAATAGAAGGAGAAGCATAGAGAAAAAGCATGAACAGGACAAAGAAGACCGTTCTTTCCATCTCGGCAGGCCTGCTGGTGCTTCTGAACACCGGCCTGGTCGGGGGCAGCAGCTATCTGGTCAACGTCGCCATCGGCCGATCCTCAGCCCTCGAAAACATCGCGCCGGAATCCACCCTGTCCGAGGAAGCCGCCCGGGACATCGACCGGAACTGGAAGGAGCAAACCCGGCAGGCTGAGGACTGGATGAAGGAAGCCGACCTGGAAGAGGTACAGGTGCAGTCCGCGGACGGGCTGAAGCTCAGCGGAGAGGCCGTGATCACCGACCCTTCCTCCCATCGATGGGTGATCGCCGTGCACGGCTACCGCAGCAGCCACGGCTCCATGGCCGCCCTGGCATCCTATTACGGCCTCAGAGGCTATAACGCGCTGCTGCCCGATCTGCGCGGCTGCGGGGACAGCGAAGGGGATTACATCGGTATGGGCTGGCTGGACCGGAAGGATATGCTGCAATGGATCGACTGGATCGTCGCCCGGGATCAGGACGCGCAGATCGTGCTCCACGGCATTTCCATGGGCGGCGCGACCGTGATGATGACGGCGGGAGAAGAGCTGCCGGGCCAGGTGAAGGCCGTGGTGGAGGACTGCGGATATACCTCGGTATGGGATATTTTTGCAGATGAAATGGCGTATCTGTATCATCTGCCCGCTTTCCCGATACTGAATATCGCCAGCGGCATATCCAGCCGCCGGGCGAAGTATGGGTTCTCCGAAGCTTCCGCGCTGGATCAGATCGGGAAGGCCCAGGTACCGGTGCTGTTCATTCACGGGTCGGAGGATCAGTTCGTGCATACAGATATGGTGTATCAGTTGTACGACGCCTGCCCCACGGAAAAACGGCTGCTGGTGGTGGATGGCGCGGGACACGGCAATTCCTGCCTCCTCGCGCCGGATACATACTTTGAAACGGTCTTTGGTTTCCTGGAAGCCTATATGTAATGAAAAACTGGTATCAGGTGGAAGATCCTGAAACCGGCATGATCGGCTTTATCAGCAACAAATACGTATGATATGACGGAAAGGAAATGGAACCATGTCAAACGTAAAGAATGACGCAGCAAAAACCCGGGAAGTGGAGGAAATGATCCGGCGGGCCCGGCATCCGGCGGAAAGAGCCCTGTCGATCATCTCCGGCATTCTGACCGTTGGGATCTTTGCGTTCCTGCTCTGGCTGGTGATCTACGTGATCCGGAAGCCAGCGGATGAGAGCGTTGTTGTTTCTTTCCTCGCTTCCTTCCTGGCGATCGAGGAGTCGAGCGCGGGCGATCTGCTGAAGATGGGCGCCTGGGCGGTGCTGGCTGTTTTCCTCTGGATCCTGATCAAGTATGTGGCAGCGCTGATGAATCGGATTGAAGCGATGGAGGATCTGAGTAAGCCGGGCAAGCTGATCTGACAGGCCGGATGGGGGCGCACCTTTGTCTGAAAGGGCTGATTCCCCGGAAAAAGGCGCGGTTCAGGAGGATGCAATGATTCTGCTGGCATCACTGTTTACAGTGATGCAAAAAGAAAGGGGGGATCGATATTTAGGATGGATACTGAATGCGTATTTACCGGGTAAGCAGCTGTTCGAAAAAGATTTGAAGGCTTTAGAAGAAGAAAGGAAGAAGTTTATCATGAAAAAGATTCTGATTATTGTGTTGGGTATTCTGACGATTGTTTCCGGTATTGTCATGATCGCGAATCCGGGACTGGCCCTGCCCGTGACAGGCGCTATGCTGGCAGCGGGAATGTTCATGTTCTCCCTTGTCGTCCTCCTCACCTGGTTCAGCCGCAGGGACAGCGGGGAAACGGATGTATTCTCCCTGATCATGGCGATCCTGGGCTTCATCTTCTCGCTGCTGTTCCTGTTCAATATCTGGGCGCAGATGATCAGCGCTGAAATGCTGTTCTACATGGAACTGTTCTTCATGGTCGTGGAAGGTGTGATCCTGATTGCGGACTCCTTCCGGATCCGGAAGCTGAAGGATTCCAGGGATCCCGTTCAGCAGGACCTCGGCCATGCCTGGGGTCTGGTGCTGGCTTCAGGTATCCTGATGATCATCGCCGGTATCTTTGCCCTGTGCCATCCGCTGGGAGCCCTCGTGGTGAACGGAGTTTACATGGGCATTGAAATCGTCGTGGCCGGTATCGTGGCGATCATTTGGGCCTTTAAGATGTAATATGGCAGAACGCAAAAAAATCCGGGGTGGGATCCCCGGATTTTTTGCGTTCTGCCCTCCGGCTGGGCAGGGAATGATATCTTTCCAAAAACAGGTTTGACATTCTGGGCCTTTTTGGAATCGAGCCGAAGTTCGACGCTTCCGCCCATCTGACCACGACCATGGATTTCGAAATCGAATTCAAGAAGGCCAACTGGGAAGGCGGCAGCATCCGATCCAGCATAGGTATGGGAACTGTCGAAAAAAAAGGATTCTTTCCTGTATCATCCTGCGATTGACGTGGCGCTGGATGACCAGATTCTGCTGCTGGTGACCTGTGTAGAGAAGGATTCGGATCGCAGGATTGTGGCAGCCCGGCGCATCCGGGACGGAGAAGATCAGCAGCAGCTGCAAGAGACGATCCAACAATCTCGATAATTTTATCGTCACCCTCTTGTTTTCTTCCAATAAATCCTTTATCCTCTAACCGGAGGTGTATAGATTTGTATATAAAAAAGACGATTTCCCTGGTATTGGCGCTTCTGATGGCTCTGGGACTGTATGCCGCGGCTTGCGCGGA
>ODAI010103428.1_pt1 | contig 15415 bp, 13 predicted proteins | sample 1539321 | NCBI WGS metagenome assembly ODAI01 (sample SAMN02144231, study PRJEB22623) | gut metagenome | biome: sheep rumen | host: Ovis aries | place: New Zealand
CTTAAGGCATCAATGAATGGCGCATCTCGTAGCCCGTAAACTTATCTCTTCCGAAGTTGTCTCGATTTCGCCGGATGACCAGTCACTGCCGCTCCTGTAACTACAAAATATCAGGAGGTGTTTTATTGGCTTTTAAAATCTTTCGTTTTAACTGCTGTGGGCTTGATGTCCACAAAACCTGGATCTTTGCCTGCATTGGACTCACGGATGCAAACGGCCGGACAGAATATAAGGAAAAGAGGTTTTCCTCTTTCTCCAGAGGTCTGCGGGATCTCGCCGCATGGCTCGCCTCTTACAACTGTACCGATGTATGCATGGAATCTGCCGGCAAGTACTGGATCCCGGTATTCAATGTCCTTGAAAAGACATGCAACGTGATACTTGCTCACCCTAAGTACACCAAACCACAAAAAGGGAATAAGACCGACCGTAAGGACGCGAAGTGGATATGCGATCTGTTCATGTGCGACATGATCAAGCCTTCCTTTATCCCACCCGCCGAGATTCGTCATCTTCGGGATTTAGTGCGGTACCGGTTCAAACTCACCAACATGCTGACAGGTGAGAAGAACCGTGCACAGAATTGTCTGACTGTATCAAACCTCAAACTTGACGATGTCTTCAGCGACGTGTTCGGGAAGTCTTCCAGATCAATTACGGAATACATCCTCGCCCATCCCGGTGAAACCTTTGATGTCACTCCTTTTGTGGATAGAAGATGCAAGACCCCAATTGAAGAAATCCAAGCCGCTGTTGACGGCGCTGTCTCTCCAGAACAGGCTATAAAGCTTCGTCAGTGTCTGGACCACATCGATGAGTTGGAAAAGCACAAGGCAGAAATGGAACGGGAAATCCTTCGCGTTTCTGATCCGTACCTTGACGCTCTCGAACTGATACGCACTGTTCCCGGTTTCGACAAAAACCCTTTTACGGCGATTCAGGTCCTCTCTGAGATTGGCGGCGACATGTCTGTGTTCCCGACAGACCAGCATCTTGTTTCCTGGGCAGGATGTTGTCCCCGTAACGATCAAAGCAATTTCAAGATCAAATCCACGCCGATTTCCCGTGCTGGTTCCTATCTTAAACCAGTTCTGGTACAAGTTGCAAATGCTTTGATCAAATCGAAGAAACATCCGGAGATCACAGAGCGTTACCGCCGTATCAAATCCCACCGCGGGCACAAGAAAGCCATCATCGCAATCTGCCGTATGCTCCTGACCGCTATCTGGCACATACTGACAGATCTGAAGCCGTATACAGCTGAAGGGTATCTTGCTCCGCGGCCTGTGAAGACAGAAAAGATTCTCACTACTTCGCAGGCACTTAATCTGCTGAAGCTCAGAGGCTACGTCATCAAAGACGATCTGCCCGTCACTGCTTCCTGATTAGGTCGTGTCTATATTTGCTTTTCAAAGACCCCTTGAGGGTTTGTTTGCTATGCCCTCTTTACGATATCTAACCGCCTGCCTCTTTTTTCAAACTTGTCACTCCTGTACACGTAATCTTGTCTCTTCTCCGCATGATAACAGAATAACCGGGGGAGTGCAACACAAAAAGGCTGCCGGGCTTTTATCCCCCCGGTCTGCTGTTCCCTTCCCCGGGAACGTTTTTCTTTGTTGACTACATCATACCCCCGCGGCTTTGAGCGGTTCAAAGGCTCACTTTGTGAGCCTTCACCGGCGCCGTCAGGCATCAAACACCAATCAGCGCTGCCTCCATGCTGAACCTCTCTCTGCTGCCCCCATGCTGACCCCCTCTCTATTGAATTCTCTCTGATGAATTCCTCCCTATGTTGAACCCTGAACCTCTCCCTTTGTCAAGGACACGGCTTATATTACATGAGATGTCCTTTCTGAGATGTATTATCAAAGTTTTTCAGACCTGTCCCTAAGAGAATTCATCTCAGATGGGAAGAGAAAAGAGCGATAGGATGTGCTTTGCCGAGGTTACATAGGTTTTTCGTCAAAGTAATGGAGATAGCGGGGTGAAAGCGGGACAGAATGCATCTTGTCCGATACAGAAAAGGGATTTTGAGATGTATTTCACTCTGACATGTTGTGAGAGTACAGAATAATACATCTAAGAATGTCCTGCTGAAGGAAGCTGAGATGTGTTTCGCAAAAATGGGGTTCATTCACACACACAGTCCAGCCGCCAGGCTGGATTTCTTCCGTTGGAAAAGGCTGCCACACTAATTACTCAGTGCGACAGCCTCAACTGTTCCCAGGGATTGTTCTGTTGTATTTCTCTACGGCCGGATCATCACCACTTCCCCGATATCCGTACCTCCGTCGCCCAGGGTACCCCAGGCGTACTGGCTTTTCCCTGCCTCCACATAATCGTAGATTTTCATGTTCAGCGTGGACTGGCCGCTTGCAACTTCCATGCCGACGAACTCGGGATTCCAGTCACCCTCCAGAATCATATCGACACCCTCTGCCGTCTCCAGCTTCTTTATCTCCTCCGGGCGCTCCACCGGAAATTCATAGCGCTCTTTCACATGCACAATCAGGGTTACCTTATACCCCATATACTGCACTTCGGCATCCCCAACCACATACCTTCGCTGTATGACGCCGTTCACCATCGATGTGGCACTGATGCGGCACTTCCAGGCACCTCCCAGCTCCTCCAGTTCCTCCATCGGTCTTCCGTCGGTGGGAAATCCTTCTCTCTCATACCAGTCGAAATCCGCAAGGGTTGCGGCACTTTCCCTGGTGCCGACAGGCTGCATGACAGCGGCGGGGGCTGTGACCTGTTCGGTCTCCTTTTCGGCTGTCTTTGTCCCGGAGGTTTCTTTCGTTTCTTTTGTTTCCTTCTCCCGTTCCGCCCGGGTTTCCTTCCGAGTATTCTTTGCCGTGCTCCCGTCCGGTTCCTTCCTGTTCTTCATGAAAAAGAAGGCACCGACCACGATAGCCACAGCCGCAAGACAACCCGCAGCCAGAAGCAGGATGAGGCCTGCACCGTTCTTCTTTCCGCCCGCAGGCATACCATATCCCGGCAGTGCCCCGTATCCCGGCTGCTGTCTATATCCCGGCTGCTGCAGCGGTGCTCCTCCGCCGTTCTGTCCCAGCCTGGTTCCGCAATTTTCACAGAATGCGCTGTCGTCCGGTATCTGCGTACCGCAATGTGGACATGTCATAATAACCTCCCTTCGGATGTGCGCTCTTGCTGTCTGCATCATACCCTGGCCCGTCCATCTCTCAGACTTGACAATCCCCTTCCGGCGGATTCTTTCCAGCTTCATTGTAACGTATGGATATCTTTTCTGAAATGCCCGACGACTCCCTGGCAATGACAAGTTTGACTCTAATACCGGCAGGCCATGAAAAACTATGGATACCCGAATTCAATGCAGTTTTTTGTCATTGACAGCACAGTCATCAGACATTTTAAGCAGATGTAAACCCGCTACAATGAAGTTATAGAAAGAATCTGCCGGAAAGGGAGGTGAATCGGATGGCCGCCGAAATGAAGTATTGCCGTAAATGCGGCACGAAGACATCAAAAGATGCGAAATTCTGTAAAAACTGCGGTTTTTCGTTTCTTACGGAGCCGCAGCAGATGACTGTAAAGGGAAAGCTTTGTCCCAGCTGCGGTAGGGAAAACAATGCGGCTGCGGCATTCTGCCGGTATTGCGGAAACCCGATGGGTGTCCCGGCAAATGCCCTGGAAGTTCCCGGAGAACAGGATTTCGGAGAAATCATTATTCCGGGCCTGGATTCCCCGGGCGTCCCGGGTACAGAGGTGCCTGCCGCTCTCGCAGGAGGTGCTTTGTTTGCTGTCATTTGGTTTGTTCTGGCGCAGCTTAGGGGATCTGATTCCCCGGTCGTCCGCATCCTTTCCTGGATTACCTTCTCGGAGGGCGGTTTTGACCGGTCTGTTCCGGGCATGTTTGGCGGCATATTGGGAAAAGGAACTGTGGCGGCTGCACTGCTTTCTCTGTTCACCGGCGGGCGGAAATACCTCATGAAAGGCATGGGGACGCTATTTGCCGGACGCAGCGGGAAGCGCGGCCTGCTCAGTATTCTTGCGGGAATGATCCTCGGCGGGCTTGCTTACTTTGCTTTTGCCGGAAAAAATGCCTCGTGGGATACCGCAATGGCCGGAATCGCAGGGGCGATTCTTTCACTGAAAGCCCTGGGCCGCGGCAGCGGCAGGCTTTATGAACTGTCTCAGTCACTGACAAGCCGCAGAGTGAACGGGGCCCGCACCATCACGAAAGGCAGGTGCGACGGTTTTCTGACCGGCCTGACCCTGGGATTTGTACTGGCGGCGGCGCTGTCCGTGCTGGGCGTACCGGAGGGACTGTTATGAAGAAGCTGAGAGAATTATTCGTGCTGATGATTATTGTGCTCCTGTGCGTTCTCATGACACCTGTGTCTGCGCTGGCATTCTATCACAACGATAATCCGGATGCCGGAGTTCCTTCAGAGCTTGTGGCTTCCTATGATTTTGATGCTGCCAAAGCCGCCTCAGGTGAGCTCGTGTGGGCTCTGGAGCATATACGCGTCTATAAGCTGTACTGGATCGACGACGGGGAAGAATACGGTACCTGGACTCTGAGCGATGTTCGATTTGATGAAAACGGCGGTTCCTTTGTATTGCATCCGTGGGAAGATGAAGTTCTTCCTGTAAAGATCCTTCTGCCGGGTAAAACCATTGCCGCACCGGAAGACTTCTCAATCATCACCTTCAATGAACGCAATGAAATCATAAACGGATCCTTCTGGGGTCCGGGGACGATTTCGGTGATACCTTCCACAGAAACCAATGATTTATTAAACGGCGGCGGAGATTACCTGGAGAAGGTTACCTATGGAAGAGAAAGCGTTGTGGACGGTGAAAGCGCCCGTATTCATGATTTATCAGAAATGGTGCCCGTTATGGAAAAGGGGGCTTCTTTTCGTGTTTCCGTGTTCAGCTCCTACTATGCGGTTGATTTTGATTATATTGTGCCGGATACCGGCACGGTCATACTGCAGCACGAGGTCTCCGATGCGGAAACCGCTCCGGGGGAAGACAAAGGTGTTGAGGTCATTCCGGAGATTATCGACGGACCGGAGACGGATACGAAAAGCAGCGGCGATACGGCCACGGCTGCTGTCCTGAGTGTGATGGGTGCTCTCGCTGCAGCCGGCGTTCTGGGCGCGGGCAACAGCAGCCGGAAGGTCGACAGAGAGCGGAAGAAGCGCTATAAAATGTATGTTTACAAGACCTTTGGGGACGCCATCATGAAAGGCGCCCAGCCGGTAAAGGTTTTTGCCCGCATTTCCCAGATCATTGATGGTAAGGAATATGACTGCCCGGAGCAGACAGGAAAAATCCGTGTCTCAGGCGAAAATCTGACGGTCCGTCCGACGGGTATCGAGGGTGCGTACATAGCTGCGGAGGTCACCGCCGACACCACCCCCGAGGCTGAAAAGGGCACGGTTATCTTTACGCTGACCGGTCCCGGCGGGGTAATCCGGCGGGACGTCATATTCCGCCTTGTGAACGAACCGCAGATCGCCTTCCCGGGGGACCCTGTGAACGGGCACTGGGATTTGAATGTGGTGAATGACACCGTACAGATGGCGGCGGGTCTTGGCGGCAGCGAGCGGCTGCGCTTCGTTTTCCTGGATGCAGTGGCGGAACCCCTGCAGATATGTTTTCTGGATACGGACGGCTTTGATATCCGGGCAGAGAAGGATGCAAAGCTGGCCTATACTTACTATGCTGCCATTCAGAATTTTACGGATCCTGCAGACAAGGAAAGCGGTGTCTTCGCCGATATTCAGCAGCGCCGCATTACCATTGAAGCGCAGTTTCCGGAGCACGTTACAGTCCGGAACACATTTACCATCGAACTTTATCCGGACGGCATTTCCATCCTTATTACCGGGGGACCCAATCCTCTGCGTTCCCAAACCCCCGGCATGCGGACCGTTCTGAAAGACGGATATATGGAGCTTATCTCCTACGCCACCAGAGACAAAGGGGAACTGACTCTGGATCCTGTGATTCCTCCCACTGATTTCGATCCCTGCTTTACTGCCGTGACGCCGGAAGGAAAAGCCCTGATTGTCAGGGAACCCAGGTACTTCTCCTTCGAAAAGCTGGAATCCACCGACACGGAAACCAAAAACCTGCTGAGCAAATATCATTATGAGGTCCGCTGGCATCAGAACGGCTACGCCTTCCGTCCCGGGGACTCCGTTCCGGAGATGGAGGCAAAATATTATATGCTTCTGCCTGTGAGAGCCTCTGTGGATAATTACTTCGGGAGTACAGACATACCGGTGCGGCTTCTGGGCGAGCCCTTCGACCACATGAAGGACTGGAACACTGAGTTCCGGGGCCTCTGCGAGACAGCGATCCGCTATTTCCCAGGTGATGTGGCCCATGGCTACGTGCAGTATATCAGAGAGCATTTCTCCGATCCGAACCTGTGGGATAAGTCTGAACTTCGGGCCATGCGGCACGAGGTGATCCGCGCGGCCCAGGTATACTGGACAAAGCAGGCGGAATACCAGATGCGTCTTGTCGCCTACTACGACCTCACCGAGGTCATCTTCAAAAAGCCGGCCCGCTTCATTGGTGACACAGCTTTCAAAATTGTGGTGCGCTTCTATTACGGCGATAACGAAAACTGGATTACACCATGTAAAGATCTGATTGTGGATACCATCGATGAGGCGGTATGGAGCTATGCCGAGACCGGCCAGGCGGACTGGAATCTTACGGAAAATCTGCTCGCCCAGTGCACCAATACTATTGAAAACTATATTTCCATAGCTGACAGCAAAGGCGCAGGACTTACCTTCAGCACCGGAGGCAAAGACACACAGCAGCTGGCATTTGCCCTGTGTGGTTTTATGCTGGCGGATATGATCCAGAATTATTACAAGATGGATCCGAAGGATTTCTTTGAGTGCGTGCGACAGTCATTCATTGACCTGTCCTCCATGGCCCTCAGAAAGATTGCAGGTGCCGGTCTGCTGAAAGCAGCCAACTCCCAGTGGGTGCAGAAATTTTTCAAACTCTCCTGGGTGAAGGCAGTGACCGATTATCTGAAGAAGAACATCGTTCAGGAAGTAGCACGTGGGAATGCCACGATTATTGACCCCAAAACAGGGCTTGCGAAGGTACAGCAGACAAGAATCACCGGAAATGTGGACGCAAAGATTGCAGACGGCCGGAACTTCGTGCATTTCGGAGAGGCCGGTGAACAGGCCGATGCCTTCGGAAAGATGCATATGACGCTGAATGCCGGAGATTTGGAGCTTCAGCATACGCTCCTTGGAGGCCCCGGACAGGATGTCGATGTTCAGCTGGTGAACTTTGACGGTCTGGAATCTGCAACATATCGTGACATGGTACAGAACGTGCTTGACGGCCTGTTCGGTCTTGGGATCGCCACCCTGATGGAGAATCTGGACGACGATCCGGAATCGAAGGATTACGGCACGGTATCCTTCCCCATCTATACAAAGAACGGGAAAAAGACCTACGCGGTGATCAATCTCTGCAAACTCTTTACCAGTCCGGCAGGTCTGTCCAGCTATGCCTTCGTTATGGTTTACGAGACTCTGTTTGGCAGTTTCTCTGTACCTTCCGGACAGTCAGGCTTTAAAGATGTAGGCCGCGCGGTACTTGGTTTCTCGGATATCCATCCGACGTAACAGATTTCAAGCTGTTCTGGCCGGCCGACGCCCAGACGGATACCGGCCTGCCGCTTCCCCGGGACATGGAAAACGGCGGAAGCGCCGTCCTCTTCCTGGAGCGCATTCCGCCGGAAAACCTTTGGATACCCGTTCAGCATCATTTTTACCCTCCATTTACTAATATATTAGCAAATATAAGGAGAGCTATCAATTTTTTGCTAATATATTAGCGAATTATATTTTTCCGGGCTTCAGACCTGCAAATACTGCTCCGCCTGGCCAGATAATCTGCGGCAATCTTCGCGTAGGCTGCTGCCCCTGCCGGAAGAACCTTCTCGTTGAAGACAATCTCCGGATTATGCTGTGCTCTCCACCGGGTCTTATCGGGAACGCCTGCGCCAAGAGCCATATAAACTGCCGGTATCTTCTCCGTAATAAAAGCAAAATCCTCGGAACCCATCACATGGAGCGCCTTCTCGGGCACCAGGCTTTCATCCAGTTCCCGGATGGACTCTACAAATTCCAGATTCAGTTTCGGATCGTTATTGACCATGGGGACATTATACAGAGATGTGACGGCTGCATGTGCCCGGTAGGCCTCCGCAGTCTTTTCCGCCATCTCTGTGATGCGGCGGATCAGATACTCTGCCGTGTCCTTGTTAAAGGTCCGGAGTGTTCCCTCCATCCAGGCCTTTTCCGGAATCACATTGGCCGCAGCACCGGAATGCAGCTGGCCTACGGTCATCGTTACTTCATCCATACCGGAAACCTCCCGGGCAATCAGTTCCTGCAGCCCCAGATAAATATGAACGGCTGCATTGACGGGAGATACGCCGGCTTCCGGTGTGCCCCTGGCGGAAGCCTGCCGGAACGCGGGGCAAAAACGCTTCCGGCCGATCACCATGAGTACCATGACAACGGTGCTTGGTCTCCTTCCGCTGGCCATCAGCCGCAATGCCCTCTTTGTTCCCATGGCAAGGCTTCTGATGGGCGGTCTGGCGGCATCCATGTGCGTGAACCTTATCCTGGTTCCGATTCTGTTCAGCCTGATGAATCCGAAAGGACTGAAATAGTAAAAAGCCTGATTTCAATGTTTGTAGGTGAATAAGCCCGTCAGGAATGCAAATTTTCCTGACGGGCTATCTGTTATTATCACCACTCGATATTAATACGTTCCCCAGATATTTTACTTCTTTAAGGTTGTTTATATTATCCTTGTGGAAATGCTCATTGGCTCATTTGAACCATTGGTCCTTCTTCCTTTTTTCTAGGGACTTTTTTCACAGCCCCAGAATCCGTCAGAAAAAAGAGGTATCTTTCTGTATTTTCCCCGGTTTTTCCTTACTTCTGTTCCCCGGCATTGTGGCTCTTAGCGTGGCTCGGAGCGACGTACTTTCCGTTCTCCTTCTTCACAAGCTTTCCCTCTTTTACAAGCTCGTTCGGGCTGTAGATATCATTGATGTTCCAGCAGCCCGGTGTCGGAACGACGATGTTCTCCATCGGCGCCTCCACGAGGAAGGGTCTTCCTTCCCGGTTTGCCTGCATCGCCTTTTCCAGGGCCGGTTTGAATTCCTCCGCACTGTTCACGCAGATGGATTCCACGCCGTAATCTTCGGCGATCTTTGCATAGGAGATAAAGTACTTTTCTCCGTTGGCCTTCAGGAACTGTGTACCAAACTTGGTATTATAGTTCGCGTTCTCAAGGCCGGCGATGGTGCCGAACTGAGAGTTGTTCATGACAACCCAGGTGCAGGCGATCCCATGCTCCACGGCGGCCGCCAGAACCGCGACATTGATGCCGAAGCCGCCGTCGCCGGTCAGATTGATCGCGATCTTGTCCGGCGCAGCCAGTTTTCCGCCAAGTACCGCGGCAGGTCCGAAGCCCATGGTGGCAAGTCCGGAAGAGTGATGGATGGTACCGGGAACCGTGATGTCAAACTCCTGGGCAACACCGTTCTTGTTCCAGCCGACATCTGTAAAGATCTGGGAATCCTCCGGAATGACCTCCTTTACATCCTTCAGGATGCGCTGGGGCGTCATCGGGAAGCGGGAATCCTCGGAGATCTCCCGGTTCCACTCCTTGAAGTCTGCCTTCGCCTGCGCGATTTTTTCTCTCAGTTCCGGATCGTTCTTTCCCTCCGGGCAGATCTTCTTCACTTCCTCAAGCACCTGCTGCAGGGCGATCTTCAGGTCGCCGCAGGCGCCGATTTCCACGGGATAGTTTCTGCCGATCTCCGCCGGATCGATATCGATCTGCAGGAAGGTGGTCACATCCGGGTCAAAGGTTACGCCCTGGTACCAGGAGGAGCTGTCCGCCTCACCGAACCGGGTGCCGAGGGCCAGGATAATATCGGCATTCTTTGTCAGGGAGTGTGTGAACTCCAGGCCCCAGAAACCGGTCTGGCCAATCATCAGCGGATGCTGATCGGAAAGGCAGCCCTGTCCTGCCAGCGTGCGGGACACCGGAACATCCAGGAACTCCGCCAGCGCTGCCAGCTCCTCGGAAGCCTCTGCAAGCAGGATGCCTCCGCCCGCGTGAATCACCGGATTCTTTGCTTCCACCAGGCGCTTCGCGATCTTTTCCGCCGCGCTCTTGGAAATACCGCCCTTCTCTGTCTCATGGCTTTCTTTATAGGTTCTCTCCCAGAGTTCCTCATCCATTTCCCGGGAGAACATATCCATAGGAACGTCAATCAGCACCGGGCCGGGTCTGCCGGCCTCCGCCAGACGAAATGCCCGGTCCATGATCACCGGAAGGGCTTCCACATCATCGACTCTCCAGGCACGCTTCACCACCGGACGGAGCAGTTCATACTGGTTGCCGTCCTCATGGAGCTGCAGTTCCTGATGGGCGTGACGGCCGAAATAGAAGCTGGGGACATCGCCAGCGATGAGAACCATGGGGATGGAGTCCAGCTGGGCGTTCGCCACGCCGGTGATGACATTCGTAATGCCGGGGCCCAGATGGCACATCACCACAGAGGCCTTATTGGTGACACGGGCATAGCCGTCAGCCGCAGTGGATGCGATCGCCTCGTGACGGGTTCCGATATACTCGATTTTTTCGCTGCGGGACAGAGCGTCCAGCATGCCGATGACGGTATGGCCGCAGAGACCGAAGAGCTTCGTGACACCCCTGCGCTCAAGATAGTTGACAATCAGATCCGATACAAGTTTTTTTGCCATGATTTTTCTCCTCTTTCTTCTTTATCGCGCGGGGTTACTGCGCTGCAATCTCGTTCAGCTTATCTGCAATTGCCTGGTATCCGCTGTAAAAACTGCAGAGCACCGGCGTTTTCGTATCCGTAAGCTCCGGCAGCAGGGCCCGCATGGACACCTGGCTCATGACGATGGCATCATATCCTTCGTTATCCAGCTTCCGGATATTCTCGAGCAGAATCCGGTTGTGCTCCTCCGGATGTCCGGCGACCAGCGCGTCCCAGGCCGCGTTCTGCACAAACAGCTTATATTCGGCCTTCTCTCCGCGCTCGGCCACCAAGCGCTCTATAATCCTGGCCACCGGTCCCATGGAAGTCTCCACGGTGCCGAAGATCGCGAACTTTGTCCCGAGCTTTGCCGCCTCCTGACACATGGGATCTTCAATTTTCATAACCGGGATGGAAACCTCCTTCCGGTACTCATCTGCCACTTCGCCGACCGTGGAGCAGGAATTGACAATCAGATCCGCGCCGGAAATCTCTGCTGCCTTTGCGTAAAGCTTCATGCGGTCATAGACTGCCTTTGTGGGACCGCCGTTTGCCCGGACATCCGCCAGAATGGTGCTGTCCGTGATAAATTCCACCTTGACTCCCGGGACCTTTTCCTTTAAAAATGCAATCGTATCATCCCTCTTCGCGAAACTTGTCTGAAGGATTGTCACATGCGGTTCTTTCATCTTTTTTCCTCCTGTTACTTACTCTCAGCAAGCTTCATGGCCTCTTCCACAATGGATGCCGTATCCATATGGCAGTCCCTGTACAGAAGCTCCGGATCTCCCGACTCGCCGAAGCGGTCCGGAATGCCGATGATCTTCACCGGAACCGGCTGGTTCTGCACGACCACGGAGGCCACTGCCGCGCCGAGTCCGTTGATGACGCTGTGGTCTTCCACCGTCAGGATGGCGCCCGTTTCCTTCGCCGCCCGGATCACGGCCTCCTCATCCAGCGGTTTCAGGGTCATCATGTCCAGAAGACGGACATTTACGCCTTTGTCCTTCAGGATTTCGGCAGCCTCAGCAGCCTTTCCGAGCATGATGCCGGAGGAAATGATGGTGAGATCGGTGCCGTACTCCTTCACGGAGATGGCTTTTCCGAACTCGAAGTGAAATGTTTCGGGGTCATAGAAATCCGGTACCGCGTTCCTGTGCAGCCGTACATAGAGGGGGCCTTTGAAATCCACCGCCGCATGGGCCAGTGCTTTCGCAGAGACACCGTCTGAAGGCTGAATGATGGTCATGTTCGGGAAGGTGCGGGTGATGCCGATGTCCTCCACCGCCGCATGTGTCGCTCCGTCGCCTCCCACCTGGAGTCCGGTATGAGTGCCGAGAATAGTGACGTTCGCATTGGTGTGGCACACAAAAGTTCTGACCTGCTCACAGGCTCTCATCGTGGCAAATACGGCAAAGGTGGAAAGAAATACCTTGTCGCCGCAGGTCGCCATGCCGGCGGCCGTCGCCACCATATCCTGCTCCGCAATTCCCATGGTAAATGCTCTGTCAGGGAACATCTCCTGGAACTTCTCCAGGTTGCAGGCCTTGGTATCCGCGTTCAGAACCAGAAAATCCTTCCTGGTCTTACCGATTTCACAGAGCTCATTGCCGAAAACGTGACGGTCCGCAATTGTCTTTGCCATCAGACCACACCTCCTTTTTCAATCTGGGAAAGAGCTGTCTGCATCTCCTTCTCGCTGGGCGCCTTGCCGTGCCAGCCGGAATCATCCTCCATAAAGTCAACGCCTCTGCCCTTGACGGTCCGCATGAGTATCACCACCGGATGACGCATGGTTTTTGCCGTATGAAGGGCTGTGAGAATATCCTTCATGTTGTGGCCGTTCACCTCCACAACCTTCCAGCCGAAGGCCCTCCACTTGTCACCGATTGGTTCCACGGTCATGATTTCGTTGACCCAGCCGTTGATCTGAACGCCGTTGCAGTCCACGATCGCGACAAGATTATTCAGGTCATGATGCCCCGCTGCCATCGCTGCTTCCCACACAAGGCCTTCCTGCAGTTCTCCGTCGCCCAGCATGCAGTAGGTCATGTAGTTCTTCCCATGAACCTTCGCGGAGAGCTGTGTGCCAACCGCCACCGCCAGTCCGTTGCCGAGGGAGCCTGTGCTGATATCAATTCCGGGCGTTGTGTGCATGTCCGGGTGTCCCTGGAGCATCGCGCCGTACTCTCTCAGATGATTCAGCTCCTCCGGGTCAAAGAACCCGCGCCGGGCAAGACAGCTGTACAATGCCGGACAGGAATGACCTTTGGAGAGAATGAACCGGTCCCTGTCTTCCCATTCCGGATTCTCCGGGTCAATGTTCATGATGTGAAAATACAGCGCCGTGATCATGTCGGATGCGGAAAGTGAGCCGCCGGGATGTCCGGCCCCCGCCTTCGTAATCATAGAAATAATGTCCTGACGTGTCTGTACGGCCTGTTCTTCCAGGCGTTTCACGTCATCCTCCGTAAAGTAGAACCGACTTGCTCCCATAATGTCGTCTCCTCTTTTTTAAGCGGGCGCCGAAGCGGCTGTCCCGGCCGCCCCAGCGTCTGTATCTCTTTGCTGTGACTTTATTGTACCGATGAGAATCCGGGGAATCCAATTGTCTCTTGTGACACGTGGTATCACAAAAAGTGATACTTCTGTCTTCCGGTCTCTTATTCGTTTCCCTTTTCCTTCGCCTTCATCTGCCTCTGCTTCCGCAGGGAGGATACCACCATAAAAACGGAAAGCGCGAACAGAACCAGGCAGATGTGGCTGGTCAGCGCCTTATAGCTGCCGTCATTTGCCACCAGCATTCTTCTCATATTTTCCTCCGCCATCGGCCCGAGAATCAGCGCCAGGAGAATCGGCGCCACCGGCAGCTTTACTTTCTGAAGCAGGTACCCCGCCACACCGAAACCGAACGCGGTCCAGACATTGAAAACATTGTTCCTGAGAGAAAAGGAACCGACCATGCAGAGAATGATGATACACGTTGCCATTCCTTGCCAAGCTTCTCTTCTTTGGATATAGTATTGATATGAGTGACAACCCCATGCGGGATGATGAAATGAGTTTTAATTTTGTTTTCGGGAGGACCGGCGATATGGATCTGACGGTTATGAATTACGTTGTGAATGTGGCTGACAGCGGTAATTTCAGCCTGGCGGCGGAAGCGTGTCATGTGGGTCAGCCAGCTCTGTCCCAGCAGATCGCCCGGCTGGAGAAGGAACTCGGCGTCCGTCTGTTTTACCGCAATCCCCGGGGCGCCGTCCCCACCGAGGCCGGTGCGGAGTTTGTCCGGCGGGCCCGGGAAATCCTGGTAAATGCAAAGGATCTCTCCGAAGCGATGGCTTCCTACGCCGGATTTCGCAGAGGTACCCTCACCCTCGGGCTGATTACAAGTCTTCAGTGTATCGAATTCGGTTCCATGCTGGCCGCTTTTGTGCACACTTACCCGGATATCAGCTTCAGCATCCGGCAGTTCGGCACCTATCAGCTGCTGGATATGCTGACAGAGCGCAAAATCGATCTTGCCTTCCTGAACCTGCCTCTGCAGAATCTTCCTCCGCAGCTTTCTTTTGAAAAGCTCGGAGAAGACCGTTACGCGCTGGCAGTTTCCTACGATCATCCGCTGGCGGCAAGAGCGGATGCTGCGGAGAAGGACGGGGAAGCAGAGGCTGTTGTCAGCATGCGCGAGCTGAAGGACGAACGTTTTATATTCCACCAACCTTGGCAGGTTGCATCGGAGCTGGTCCTGGCCGCCTGCAGAGATGCAGGCTTTGAGCCGAACATTGTCTGCCGTTCGGGCGAGCCGACCAATTCCATCTACATGGTGCAGGGCGGAATGGGCGTTGCCCTGTTTCCGGAAGAGGAATTCCGCGGCCGCCAGCTGGACGGGGTCCGAAAACTGAGAATACAGGAGGATATCATCAAAGAGGTGGGCGTCGTCTGGCGGAAAGACTCTGAATCGCCCCTGCTGACAGAGATGGTCCGATTCGCGAAAGAATGGAGCCGGCTCGTATAAGCCAGACTCCTGGGCCTGGATGCCGTTGTAGCAATCGGAGGGGACGGCACTTCCGGGGCGCTCTGGAGCTGTCCCGCCTTGGCGTTCCTGTAGCAGGCATTCCTGCCACGATAGACAATGATATCGGATGTTCTAACTATACCATCGGCTTCGACACCGCCTGCAACGCGGCCATCGAATGCATCGACCGGCTGCGGGACACCATGCAGGCCCACGAGAGATGCTCTCTGGTGGAGGTCATGGGACGGCATGCCGGCTTTCTGGCACTGTATGTCGGCATATCGATCGGTGCCACCGCCGTACTCATCCCGGAAAAAAAGCCTCATGCTGTGACGTTTCGTCATAGCACAAGGCTCTTAGTTTTACTATATTTTTTACGCTGCCAGACGCTCAGCGAGTATGTAACTTTTGATTATCTGTATTCTCCATCGGATATAGACTATCCGATTTTTTGTTGCAAATATGTTGCCATGACAGAAAAATTATTTGTTTTCTGGTCTGTCTTACAGTTTCAGCATGTCAAGAAGCAATAGCAAGAACAAGGGAAA
>ODAI011344076.1_pt1 | contig 15415 bp, 9 predicted proteins | sample 1539321 | NCBI WGS metagenome assembly ODAI01 (sample SAMN02144231, study PRJEB22623) | gut metagenome | biome: sheep rumen | host: Ovis aries | place: New Zealand
ACGCCTCAGACAGTCTGCAGCTCGGCGTCGACTTTATTTGCTGTGATGCCGATGACTGGGGAACGCCGCAATTTGTCTCTCATCAGCCTGAAGACGGGAGGTGGGCATTGGGTTCACGGTTTTGGGCTAGCAACCCGCATCAACCGGGCTATGAAGCACGTTTTGGCATCCTGCTTGACATGGTGGGCGGCAGCGGTGCCCGCTTTTTTCACGAAGGGTTTTCGAAGCGCTACGCCCAACATGTGATCGACAAGGTTTGGACGGCGGCTCAGACCGTGGGCTTTGGCAGTTATTTCCCAAAGGCAAATGGCGGTTATGTCACCGACGACCATGTGCCCGTGAACGAGAGGCTCAAGATTCCTACCATCGACATCATTCCATATTATCCTGACTGCAAAGAAAGTTCATTTGGACATACATGGCATACGATGGCAGATAACATGGAGAATATTGATAAAAACACGCTGAGAGCGGTAGGACAAACTGTGGTTCAAGTGCTGTTCTCAGAATAAGCAGGCCTCTGGGAATGCCATTGAATGGCCGTGCTTTTGAAGGAAAGCATGGCCATTCATCTCATCGTCTTTGTCTTCAAGTGAAAAACTCCGCTTTGTTGAGGATTGCCAACACGTTGGGAAAACATTTTTGAAGCTTATCGCTACTTTATAACGTCTTTTTTAGTTAAAATGTTTTGAAGTGTCGCTAAAAAGTGGTATTTTTGCAACCTATTATGCACGTTTCCATACCTAAAAGCAGGTAATTGGCGATGCAGTCATAAAGAAGCTGGACAAAATTAACACTAACAATTAAATATTTAAAATTTCAATCATTTATGTGGTTATTAAATTCATCAATTGGAAGGAAGGTGATAATGGCCGTTACAGGCTTGGCACTTATCCTGTTTTTGACTTTCCACTGCGCCATGAACATCGTGGCACTGTTTAGTGGAGAGGGCTACAACATGATTTGTGAGCTACTGGGTGCAAACTGGTATGCCGTGGCCGCAACCGTCGGCTTGGCAGGCTTGGCCGTTGTTCACATCGTGTTTGCGTTTATTCTCACTGCACAAAACCGCCGTGCTCGCGGTAACGTGCGCTATGCGGTGACCGACAAACCCTCAAAGGTAGAATGGTCTTCCCAGAACATGCTCGTGTTGGGAATCATCGTCGTGCTGGGATTGTTGCTTCACTTGTTCAACTTCTGGTTTAACATGATGTTTGCCGAGATGACAGGCATGGAGACGGCACACCACCCTGCAGACGGCTTTGCCTTCATTAAAGACACGTTTGCAAATCCAGTCTACGTTGTGCTTTACATCATTTGGCTGGTAGCACTTTGGCTCCATTTGAGCCATGGATTCTGGAGCTTGATGCAAACGTTTGGCTGGAGCGGAAAAGTATGGTTTAACCGTTGGAAAGTCATCGGAATCGTTTATACGACATTGCTGATGCTCGGCTTCCTGGTTGTCGTGCTGGCATTTGCAGTTGGATGCGCACCAAGCCTTTGCTGTGCTATTTAAACATTTTTTGTGCAACCATTAAAATTGAGAAGATTATGACAAAGCAAATCAATTCAAGAATACCCGAAGGCCCCGTTGCTGAGAAATGGAAGGAATACAAGGCTCACCAGCGTTTGGTCAATCCGAAAAATAAGCTGAAACTTGATGTCATCGTCGTTGGAACGGGATTGGCAGGTGCCAGTGCCGCAGCTTCTTTAGGCGAGATGGGCTTCAATGTAATCAATCTTTGCATTCAAGACTCCCCCCGTCGTGCGCACTCTATCGCCGCACAAGGAGGTATCAATGCTGCTAAAAACTATCAGAATGACGGCGACTCCGTATACCGTTTGTTCTACGACACCGTGAAAGGTGGCGACTATCGCGCCCGCGAGGCAAACGTTTATCGATTGGCAGAAGTTTCAAATAACATTATCGACCAATGCGTGGCGCAAGGAGTACCTTTTGCCCGTGAATATGGCGGCATGCTCGCCAACCGTTCATTCGGCGGCGCACAAGTAAGCCGTACGTTCTATGCCAAAGGACAAACTGGTCAGCAGCTCTTGCTAGGCGCCTACTCGTCGCTCTCTTGCCAAGTGCAAGCAGGTAAAGTGAAACTCTACACCCGCTACGAGATGGAAGACGTTGTCATCGTCAACGGCCGTGCGCGCGGCATCATTGCTAAAAACCTTGTTACAGGCAAGCTGGAGCGTTTTTCTGCTAATGCGGTGGTGATTGCCACAGGTGGATACGGCAATGCCTACTTCCTTTCAACCAATGCCATGGGATGCAACTGTACGGCAGCCGTTCAGTGCTACCGTAAAGGCGCTTACTTTGCCAATCCAGCGTACGTCCAGATTCACCCGACCTGTATACCCGTTCATGGCGACAAGCAGTCTAAACTGACATTGATGTCAGAGTCATTGCGTAACGACGGCCGTATCTGGGTGCCCAAGAAAATTGAAGATGCAAAAGCGCTGCAAGCGGGAACAAAACAAGGATGGGAAATCCCGGAAGAAGACCGCGACTATTATTTGGAGCGCCGCTATCCGGCTTTCGGCAACCTCGTGCCTCGTGACGTAGCCTCGCGTGCCGCAAAAGAGCGCTGCGACCACGGTTTCGGCGTAAACAACACCGGGCTGGCCGTGTTCCTCGACTTCTCAGAGTCCATCAACCGCCTCGGTATTGACCAAATCATGCAGCGTTATGGCAACCTGTTTGAAATGTACGAAGAGATCACTGACGTGTTCCCCGGAAAATTGGCAAATGAGATCAACGGCGTAAAATACTATTATCCAATGATGATTTACCCCGCCATCCACTATACGATGGGTGGTATCTGGGTTGACTACGAGTTGCAGACTTCGATACCAGGCCTCTTTGCCATCGGCGAATGCAACTTCTCTGACCATGGTGCAAACCGCTTGGGAGCATCAGCATTGATGCAAGGATTGGCAGATGGATATTTCGTACTTCCATATACTATCCAAAACTACCTCGCAGACCAAGAAATCTGGGGAAAAGTCTCTATCGACAGCCCCGAATTTGCAGAGGCGGAGAAAAACGTACAGGCAGAAATCGACCGCCTGATGAACATCAAGGGGAAACGCTCGGTAGACTCAATCCACAAGGAACTTGGACACATCATGTGGGAGTACGTCGGAATGGGACGTACGGCAGAAGGTCTCAAAACCGGATTGCAGAAGATGAAAGAACTGCGTAAGGAGTTTGAGACCAACCTGTTTATCCCTGGTTCAAAAGAGGGCCTGAACGTGGAGCTGGACAAAGCCATCCACCTGCGCGACTTCTTCACCATGGGCGAGCTGGTGGCGCACGACGCACTTTCTCGTAATGAATCTTGTGGCGGACACTTCCGTGAAGAATACCAGACAGAAGAAGGAGAAGCAAAACGCGACGACGAAAACTTCTTCTATGTGGGATGTTGGGAGTATCAAGGAGAAGGAAAAGACCCGGAACTCATCAAAGAACCGATTGAGTATGAAGCAATCAAGGTACAAACACGAAATTACAAGAACTAACAATTATGGCAAAGAATATATCATTCACAATCAAATTCTGGCGTCAGAATGGTCCGTTGGACAACGGTCATTTTGACTCCCATGAAATGAAGAACATTCCAGACGACACGTCTTTCCTCGAAATGCTCGACATCTTGAATGAAGAGCTCATCAATGAAGGAAAAGAACCATTCGTCTTCGACCATGACTGTCGCGAAGGTATCTGTGGAATGTGTTCGCTCTACATCAACGGAACACCACACGGAAAGACCGAGCGTGGAGCTACTACATGTCAGCTTTATATGCGCCGCTTTAACGATGGCGATGTCATCACCGTCGAGCCATGGCGCTCGGCAGGCTTCCCCGTCATCAAAGACTGTATGGTGGACCGCGGAGCATTCGACAAGATCATCCAGGCCGGCGGCTATACCACTGTTCGCACAGGACAAGCACAAGATGCCAATGCCATTCTCATTCCAAAACAAGATGCAGACGAGGCGATGGACTGTGCGTCTTGTATTGGCTGTGGCGCTTGCGTGGCAGCTTGCAAGAATGGCTCTGCCATGCTCTTCGTCAGCTCTAAGGTTAGCCAGTTGGCACTCCTTCCACAAGGACGTCCTGAAGCTGCGAAGCGCGCAAAGGCGATGATGGCCAAGATGGAAGAGCTCGGTTTTGGCAACTGCACCAACACTCGCGCCTGCGAGGCAGTTTGCCCAAAGAACGAAAGCATCGCCAACATTGCCCGCTTGAACCGTGAGTTCATCAAGGCCAAGTTGGCAGATTAAAATCCATTGGCTTTTAATCATAAAGTGGCGATTCCTCGAAGGAGTCGCCACTTTTGTCTTCTGGAAAATCGCCTGATGAGAAAAATTTGACATTTCCTGACCTGAAATAAGCCGAACCAACATGTTTTGAGCGCATGAGGTGCCATCATTTATAAGAATTGTGTTGGCGTTTGTCAAAAAAATGAAGCAGAAACGAATAAATTTAGAAACAAATTTGTACCGTGTTTCGCAAGAGGCACAGTTTTTGGGCGGGCTCAAATATCACCGAATTACCACCTCGCAGATAAAACGAGCCTTAGAAATCCATGATTAGAGCGCGCGTGCGCTTTAATGCACACGCGTTTTCGCTTTGGATGTAGGTTGTGGAAAACCTTGGTGATGCGTGGATAAGGTCTGCGCATTTTTCATTGGTATTATTTAACTCAGCCCTACGCAGCACGGTTAAGCGGAAGAAAACATGAAAAAATTATTATTGGCATTGGCAATCGGAGTGATGCCGTTGATGACATTTGCCTAGGAGCAGGTGACGATAAAGGCTGGTACAATCGTATTGTTGCAAGCTGTGTCATCGGTCAAGGCGGCGGATGTCTCGGAAGGTTCAACAGTAGACTTCCAAGTGATTGAGGACGTAAAAGTCGACGATGTGTGTGATCCCTCGGGGCACTTTGGCCAAAGGCCGTGATGCTTGCAGGTTATGAAGTCCACGCCACGGTCGCTGCAAATGTGACAATAACGGCGAATGGGATACATAGTTTGATGGATTAAAATCGGCCAGCACCATGCGTCTGTTAACGCAAAGACTGGAGGAGGGGATGAGCAACGGGCAGGAGAATTCGAAAAGTCCCGTTTGGCCTCCTTTTCTTTTGACATGCCATTAGCATAATAAGCATGTTTCTCTTTTGATATTTTTTAATGGTAAAAGTATAAAAAAATAGGGGTGTGCATGAAAAATGAAATAACTATTTTCGTTTGGAAAAATGAAAAAATGCCAAAAGATGTTGTTTTTTATCGTAAAACTTCTTATCTTTGCGAAGATATAACCCCAAAAAAATGAGATATGAAGAGAATCATGATGAGTGCAGTCTTCGTATTGGCTGCAATGAGTTTTTCGTTAGAAGTTAATGCACAGGATGTCAAAACCAAGGGCAAGGTGCAGAAAGTAGAGAACTGCTGCAAGTCCAATGCAGAAAAAGGCTGTAAAAAGGCGGATAAGAAGAACTGTGATAATGCGGGAGCTTGCGCAAAATCCTGTGAAGATGCCAAAAAGACTTGCGACAAAGCTGCAAAAAAATGCAATAAGGCCGGACAAAATTGTGCTAAAAAAGGAAAGAACTGCGACAAAGCCAAGAAAAATTGCGACAAGGCTAAGACCCAGTCATGCTGCAAGGAAAAACTTCTGGCAAATATCCAGAACTGTCCCGAAAAGGCAGAAATCACGGAGTTCAAGATTGTTTCAGAAGCTGAGTTGAAAGCGCAACAAGTTGATGTCACAGCTGCTGCGATGTTGCAGGAGCCGGCTCAAATGCATTGCAAGGACAAGGCGGATGCTTGCAAGAAAGTGACTGGAAAAGGTGACTGTAAAAAGGCGGATGGCGAGAAAAAAAATTGTGGAAAATGTAAGAAATAGGCTCTTTCTTGTATTTCGCATGGGGAATGGACGCCGTTTTTCATGCGAAAAACGGGGAAGTTGATGCCTGGAAAGACGAAGAAGGATGTGCACAATTGAAAATGGCGCATCCTTCTTCGGTGATTTGAATGGCGTATTTGGTGTGTTTTTGCAGTTTTTGCCCTCAAATATTCATTTTTTCGCTTTTTTTGCGTAGCTTTGTAAATGAAAAGAACCTAAGAAAACATGGAAAAGCTGTTGCATTATTGTTGGAAACATCGGTTGACGGAGGCAGGAAGGCTTTTTACGACAGACGGCCAGCTGCTTGAAGTTCTCGATGTCGGACTGCACAACAAGAATGCAGGCCCTGATTTTTTTAACGTAAAACTTAAAATCGGCGGCACACTGTGGGCTGGTAATGTAGAGATACATGAGAAGTCGAGCGACTGGTATGTGCACGGCCACGAGAAAGATGCGAATTACGACAGTGTGGTCCTGCATGTGGCAGAAACGATAAACAGCGATGTCCGGACCAGCAAGGGCTGTCTTGTCCCTCAATTTCAGCTCTCGGTTCCACCCTATGTTCTTTCTCATTACGAAGAGCTGCTGGCGACGGACGATTTCCCCCGATGCCATCAAATTATTCCCGGCTTGTCGCCGCTGATGCTTCATTCGTGGATGAGTGCTTTGCAAGCTGAGCGTTTGCAGCAGAAGACAGCCGCGATTGGACGCCGGATGCAGCAGTCTGTATCGGACTGGGACGCAACCTATTTTGTCACCCTTGCCAGGAATTTTGGCTTTGGCATCAATACAGATGCCTTTGAGGCGTGGGCCAACAGCTTTTCGTTGTTGGATGTCATAAAGCATCGTGACGACCCGTTCCAGGTTGAGGCCATTTTCATGGGACAGGCAGGGCTTTTGACACCAGAAAGCATTCCGGAACGTCATCGTGAGCAGGCTTTGAAGGATGACTATTACATAAAATTACGTGACGAATACAGTTATTTGCAACATAAATTCAACTTGACACCGATAGACCACAAGCGTTGGCGTTTTTTGCGGCTCAGACCACATAATTTCCCTCAAATTCGCATCTCTCAATTGGTGAATTTGTTTTGTTGCCGTCAATTAGGTTTTAGCCAATTGCTTGAATGTGGAGAATTGGGGCAAGTAAGAAGCCTCTTGTCCACGAAGGCCACAGCCTATTGGGAGAACCACTATGGCTTCGGCAATACTAGCCGACGGCATCAAAAACTCCTCTCAGAGGCTTCTTTGCAAGTGTTAATCATCAATACTGTTGTGCCGATGTTGTTCGCCTATGGCCAGTACATTGGCGACGAACAATTGATCGACCGTTCTTTCAGCTTTCTGGAACAGTTGCCGGCTGAGCGAAACAGCATTATCGACATGTGGCGCCAGTGCGGGATTGACGTGAAGTCAGCGGGCGACACACAAGCGTTGATACAGTTGAAGAGCCAATATTGCGACCGGAAAGACTGCTTGCGCTGCCGAATCGGCTTCGAATACCTAAAAAAAAAAGAGATGACTGATGGAATATATTTTTGAAACGCGTATGTTGGTTCGCGATTATGAATGCGACATACAGGGCATCGTGAATAATGCCAACTACCTTCATTACATTGAACATACGCGCCATTTGTTTTTGCGGAGCTTAGGGCTAAGTTTCGCAGGACTTTATGAACGAGGCATTGATGCCGTCGTGGCGCGCATGGAATTGCAGTACAAGACGCCGCTGAAGTGTGAGGATGAGTTCATTTCGCGACTAGCCTTGCGGAAGGAAGGGGTCAAATACGTCTTTTCACAAGATATTTTCCGGGCAGGCGATGAAAAATTATGCTTCAAGAGCAAGGTGGAGCTGGTTTGCCTGATTGACGGGAAACTGGGCGTGAGCGAAGAATATGAAAATGTTTTCAAACCCTATATCAAATAACGAGATGGACAATGCCAATATTCAAGAAGTGCTCAATACAATGGTCTTGACACGGCTCAACCACTTCCACCTGCCGGAATTACTACAACTATACGAGCATTTTGGGTCTGCTACTGCCATTGTCGAACACCAGCACCATTTGCGTGATGCTGTGCCAAACTGCCCGCAGCGCATCGTCGACAGCTTCAAGTCGTTCGGCGAAGCTTTCAGGCGGGCTGAAACGGAGATGGAGTACGACCTTCAACACGACATACTTCCGTTGTGCATCACTGACAACCATTATCCACAAAGGCTGAAAGAGTGCCCTGACGCTCCGATACTCCTTTATTATAAAGGAAATGCGAATCTAAACAGTGCTCGGATTTTAAGCGTCGTTGGAACCCGGCACTGTACACCGTACGGGCAAGATGTCGTAAGAAAACTGATGATAGACCTAAAGAGGCTTTGCCCAAATCTGCTTGTTGTCAGTGGTTTAGCCTATGGAGTAGACATTAATGCCCATCGTGAGGCATTGAACAACAATCTGCCGACCATTGGGGTTCTTGCCCATGGCTTGGACGATCTTTATCCTTCTGCGCATCGCTCGACGGCAAGCGAGATGCTGAGTTGTGGTGGATTGTTGACAGAATTTATGACCATGACACAAGCAGACAAAAAGAATTTTGTCCGTCGCAACCGGATCATCGCCGGTATGGCTGACGCAACGCTCGTCATAGAGTCGGCAGACAAGGGCGGCGGGCTGATTACAGCCAAGCTTGCCCGCAGCTATGATCGTGAAGTCTTTGCCGTACCAGGAAGGGCGAACGACCGTTATAGCATGGGCTGTAACCATCTTATACGCGACCATGTTGCCGCATTGGTGACCGACGGGACAGACTTGTTGAAAGCGCTGGGATGGGAAGATGAGCAAAAAGTCCGAAAGGCTCGTCAAGAAGGCGTTGAGCGCCAGCTTTTCCCCAATCTGACGGCAGAAGAGAGCGTTATTGTTGAGGCTCTACAGCAACAAAACGACCAGCAAATCAACACGTTGACGGTAAAGACCAACCTGCCTGTCGGCCTGCTGACCGCCCAGCTCTTTGAACTGGAAATGAAAGGAGTTGTAAGGACAATGGCAGGAGGAATTTATCATTTGATAGGATGATAAGTATACGATAAAGCCTCAAAATGTGCTGTTGAGAATTGTATTTTTATGAAAATACAATAAAATATGCCATTTTTTCACCAAAAAAATTGTAGGTCTCAATAATTTGTGTATATTTGTATCAATACTTAAAATATATAAATTAAAATTAATAAGGTATCATGCGGTTTTATCAAAAAATTATCATATCTACAGGTTTTTTCTTGTTTTTAGGGATAACAGACGGCACGGCATCAGCCATTTTTCGTAAGAAAAAACCAAAGTCTACGGCAACACCCTCTGTTTATAAGCAGTTGACCGGTCGCGACTCGGTCCAGATGCTTGGTGTCATGAATGCCTTGCAAAAGGGTGATACGTTTTACCTGGAATTCCCCACGAAATATTTAGGACGTGAGTTCCTGATCACCAATAAACTTCAAAAAGTTCCGCTAGAGCTCAATGAGGCGGGGGTAAACAAAGGCATTAATTATGAAAATCAGTCTGTTAAATTTGAATGGGACAAAGCCCAGAATCGAATACTGATTCGACAGCAGCGCCTTACCCCGGAATATCCAGAGCATTCGGCCATCTCACGTTCGGTGAGAGACAATTATATAGACCCGCTGATAGCCGCCTTAAAGGTGGAATGCGCGGCCGCCGACTCCTCCACGGTCATCTTTAAGGTAAACGATTTGTTCAACGGCAAGCAAAATTGTTTGAACGATGTATTCAACCTCATCAACATCGGTACTTCAGCAGACGGCGACCTGTCGCGTATCATCAGCGTGAAATCCTTTGAAAACAGCGTTGTCGCACACTCAGAACTCACCACGGTTGTACATGAGGGCAATTCAAAAGTTAATGTGACCATCGAGGTCAGCTCTGCACTGACTTTGTTGCCGGAGACATTGATGTCTCGCCGGAAAGAGAATCCGAGAGTCGGCTATTTTACCACCTCCCGCACACGGTACGACGACGAGCAGCAAGCAGTTAAACGTACAAACTACATCACGCGATGGCGTTTGGTGCCTCAAGACAAGGCGGCTTATTTGCGCGGTGAGCTGACAGAGCCAGTCAAGCCAATAGTCTTTTACATCGACCAGGCAGTACCTATGCGCCTGCGGTCTTATATCCGGAAGGGGATTACAGACTGGAACATTGCATTTGAGCGGGCTGGATTTAAAAATGCAATCAGGACGGAAGACTTTACCGATAGTCTTGAAGTCCATGGCGACGACATGAAGTTTTCCGTGCTGACTTACGATGCCTCCGAGAAAGCAAACGCCATGGGGCCTTCCGTGTTGGATCCCCGCACAGGTGAGATTTTGGAGGCAGACATCATTTGGTGGCACAACGTACAGTCCTTGATCAGGGAGTGGATTATGGTGCAAACCTCTGCAACGGATGTGCGTGCCCGCTCGCTTGACCTCCCCGACGAGTTGATGGGCGATGCCATCAGGTTCGTGGCTTGCCATGAGGTGGGGCATTCTCTGGGCTTGCGCCATAATATGATAGCCTCTGCCGCTTATCCGACAGACTCGCTGCGCTCTCAAGCCTTTACGGAAAGGGTAAAGGGGACTTCTTCATCCATCATGGATTATGCCCGCTTCAATTACATTGCGCAGCCAGGTGATGACGTGCGTGTGATGAGCCCCAATATCGGGCCTTACGATTTGATGGCAATAGAGTGGGGTTATCGGTGGTATCCGGAAGATGTGGACGAAGAGAAAGAGCTTCATGCGCTTTTGGAAAAATATAAAGGCCCCCTATACCGCTATAGTGAGGCGCAAGACCAGCGCGCTGCCATCGACCCAAGGGCATTGAGTGAAGACTTGGGAGATGATGGCGTGAAGTCGGCAAAATATGGCATTGCAAACCTCAAGCGCATCGTTCCGCATATTGTCGACTGGACGCGGACCGGAGAGGTCGGGCAGTCCTATGATGAAGCGGCGAAATTTTATTCGGCCATCATCTCGCAATGGGGGCTTTACCTTTATCATGTCATGGCAAATATTGGTGGAATGTATATTGAGCGCACCACCCTTGATGATAATGGGAAAGCCTTTACGTTTGTGGAAAAAGAACGGCAAAAGGAGGCTTTGAAATTCCTTTTGGAGGAGGCGTTGACTTATCCGAAATGGCTTTTTGACACACCCTTGTCGCAACAAACCTACCTGCACCGGTCGACACCATTGGGCATTACGGAGCAAGACCCGAATTTCGTGTTGAGGAACCAGCAAAACTATATTCTATGGGACTTGTTGACAAATGAACGGTTGGTGAGAATGTATGAAAACGAGTGGCAAAACGGGAAAAAGGCATTTACTGCCGTGGAAATGATGGACATGTTGCACCGTCACTTCTTCAAGAAAACCGTTTCAGGCATGCCGCTCAATGTCATGGAGCGAAGCCTTCAAAAAAGCTTTGTCGATGCCCTGATTACAGCGGCAGCGGAAAGTGAAGGGGTGAAAATCAACAAGAAGATGACGGATCAAAGCCTTTCCACAGCCCGTAGGACGATAGAGCACACGAGTGGTCAGGTTAGTCGTAACAGTGATGCCATTAGTGTGAAGCGCGGGGAGCTCCTGCGCATCCTTCAATTGTTGAAAAAACAACGGAATACGGGTGACCTGGCCACCCAGATGCATTACAATGACGTGATCCTTAGGGTTCAAACCGCCTTGGGATTCCAGAAATAAGAGGGGCGTGTCTTCCCCCATGATATAAAGATTTAAAGGATTATCAAACGAAATTTATTGGCTTATGAAAAAAATAATGTTTTTGCTACTATTGTTTTCAGGATTTACGCAATTGTATGCTCAAGTGAGGACAATAACGGGTGTTATCCTAGATGGTGATAACGGGAACGAGCCTTTGATTGGCGCCACCGTCTCTGTGGGTAAGGGAGGTTCCATGGCTGGGGCAGTCACCAATGTCAATGGAAAGTTTACGTTGACAATCAATATGGAGACAAAGACTTTTTATGTCAGCTATATTGGCTATGAAGAGCGGATGGTTGCCGTGGAGCCCGGGAAGGATGAATATGAAATAGAGCTTTATCCCGCGGCCCGTACCATCAAGGAAGTTGTTGTGACGGGGTATCAGCAAATTGATCGCCGGAAGCTGACTTCAGCCATTTCGACGCTCAATATTTCTGAAGAGAATGTCGGTGCCATTAAAAGCGTTGACCAAGCGTTGTCGGGTCAAATTGCAGGTTTGTCTAGCTTGACGGCATCAGGTGCCCCCGGCGCGCCTGCCAAGATTCGTATTCGCGGTACGGCTTCCATCAGCGGGACACAGGAGCCTCTCTGGGTCTTGGACGGGATTCCGCTTGAAGGGACAGATATTCCTGCCATAGACAATTTGAACGATATAGACGACATCTACCAGACGTCAATAGCAGGACTGAATCCCTCGGATATTGAAAATATTACCGTCTTGAAGGATGCGGCTGCCACTGCAATCTATGGTGCGCGGGCGGCAAACGGAGTTATTGTCATTACAACTAAAAAAGGTAAAGAGGGACGTCCCATAGTCAATTTCAACACCCGCTTCACTTATACGCCAAAAGTCAATATTGACCGCTTGAACCTGTTGACATCGCCAGAAAAAGTGGATTTGGAACTGGCGTTGTTGGCAAGCAACTACACCTATCGGAACCATAAAGGCGGCGTGGCCAATATTCTTGACGAATTAGACGAGTTCAATGCCTTCCAAGCAGGAGGCTGGGGTGCATTGTCCGAACAAGCGAAGAGCCGGATTAATATTTTGCGTGAAATTCAGGTGGATTGGAATAACATCCTTTTCCGTGACGTGTTCAATCAAGAGTATAATGCCAGCATTTCGGGTGCCACAGAACGTGTAAACTATTACGCTTCAGTTGGTTACTATGACGAGCAGGGCATTGTCGAGGGCGTTGGGAATAATCGTTACAACATGACCTTGAAAGGACGTTTTAAAATGAGCAAAATGCTGAATATCGGTGCCTCCATTCTTGCAAATCAACGCCAGCAGAACAGCTATTTGACCGATGCGGGAGGCTTTACCAATCCGGTTTATTATTCCCGAATGGCGAATCCTTATTTTGAGCCTTTCAATGAGGACGGAGGTTTTCGGTACGACACCAATGTCCAAGGCAGGGAAAGCATGGCGCCCAATTTCAATATTTTTGAAGAGCGTTTGAATACCTACAAAAGGCGGCGAGACCGCTCGTTCATGGGAATCATTGATGCAGAATTGAAGTTCACCCCCCGTTTGAAACTTACCTCGCAAATAGGCTATCAGTATGATAACTACAATATGCAGCGTTATGCAGGCCATGACAGTTATGCCATGCGAAAGGAGAAAGAATATGCGACCTACATGATGCCCGATGGCACGCAAGCTAGCATTTTCCCCAATGGAGGTTTCTCAAAAATCACGACATACAACAGCCGCCAGTGGCTTTGGAAGGCGATGCTGGAATGGAACCGCCGCTTTGATGAGATTCATGACGTTGGTGCGATGCTTGGAACAGAGGTTCGGCACAACAAATCAGAATCCTTGTATTCGGCGACATACGGCTATGATGCCCGGACGCGGACATCCCAATCCGTCATCTTCCCTTCGGAAAGTGTTGCAGAGCAATATCCCCTGCATAAGGAGTCTTACACCGAAAACGCCTTTGTGAGCTGGTTCGCGACAGGTTCTTACACCTTGCTTCACCGCTATACCATAGGCGGAAGTATCCGTTTTGACGGCAGCGACGTTTTTGGTGTGGCCAAGAAATACCGCTATTTGCCGCTCTATTCCGTCAGTGCGCTTTGGCGGGCGACAGAAGAGCCGTGGATGAAGCCGGTGACCTGGCTGGATAACTTGAGCCTGAGAATGTCGTATGGCTTGCAGGGAAATATAGACAAGAACACGTCACCTTATCTTATAGGTGTTTTCTCAAAAACGATGGTGCTGCCCGGCTATCCTGAAACAGTTATCTCGGCAGAGACGGCACCGAATCCAGACTTGAAATGGGAGAAGACCAGCAATGTAAACTTTGGCTTTGATGCGTCAGTGTTCAATCATCGGGCGAACTTGTCTGTGGACTACTATTACCGTAGAAGTTCTGACCTTATTGGATTGAGGATGTTGCCTCTGGAGACAGGATTCTCGTCAACAACCATCAACTGGGCAAGCATGGAGAATTCCGGTTGGGAAATTGCACTTTCAACACGGAACATCCAGACGAAAGATTTTAGCTGGACAACTAGCTTGAACTTAGGATTTAACACCAATAAAATATTGAATGAGTCTGTTGCGGAAAATGCGACCTATCCTGGCCGTGAAGGCTATCCAGTGGGAGCCATTTTCGCCTATCAGACAGCGGGACTTGATGCAGAGGGCTATCCTCTTTTTGTCGCTGGCGACGGCAGTGTGGTTACAGCAGAGGAGTTCTTCAAACTGAATCGTTTTGGCGCGAGCACGCTGTCAGCCGAGCAGCAACGTGGGCAGTATACCTACATGGGGTCTACAGATCCGAAATGCTCGGGTGGATTCATCAATAATTTTGAGTACAAAGATTGGCAGTTGGGCGTAAACTTCGTCTTCAATTTGGGGATGAAAGTGCGTGTTCAGCCGAGCTACTCGCCGACTTATTACGACCGTGGACAAAACACCAACCGAGACATCCTGAACCGTTGGACACCTTCAAATACAGATGCAGGCTTGGCAGCCTTGATGACTTCTGGCTCGGGAAGACCGGCTGAATATACACGTTATTCGGAATATAACACTTATAGTATGTTGGACATCTGGGTCAAAGACAATAACTACTGTCGTTTGCAAAGCCTACGGCTTGGTTATAGGCTTCCGGCGAAATGGCTCTCACAATTTGGTGTGAGCAGCGCATCAGTTTCGTTGGAAGGACGTAATCTTTTTGTTATTGCCAGCGACTACAACAACTTTTTGGATCCAGAGACGATGGGAAACCCCTATGCGCAACCGATACCGCAAAGTTTCGTCCTCGGGCTGAATGTCAATTTCTAACGATTAAAAAGAAGCTTTTATGAAAAGAAATAGAAAAAACATGGGAAAATCGGCATACATGATGCTAATGTCTGTCGTGATGGTGCTACTGCTAAGCTGTAATGATTTCCTTGACATCACACCAACCGGTAAAGTCATTCCTAAAACCCTTGAGGAATACCGGGCTTTGCTGACGTATGAGTATAAATACATGCCCAAGGACCGTTCGCTGACCGTGTTGCGGGGCGATGAACTGACATTGAGCCCCACCTTTACCTCGGACTTGGATTACGACACTTACTTTGACTTGTGGAGGTGGAACGACAATGCCCCCGCCACGACGACCACCTATTATGGCTGGGGGCGGTACCATCATGCTATTTTTATTGCGAACTACATCAATTCCCCCCCACAGGGAAACAGCGCCGGGGAGGCCGGCGGAGGCG
>ODAI012869193.1_pt1 | contig 15415 bp, 11 predicted proteins | sample 1539321 | NCBI WGS metagenome assembly ODAI01 (sample SAMN02144231, study PRJEB22623) | gut metagenome | biome: sheep rumen | host: Ovis aries | place: New Zealand
GAAAGGGATTCGAACCCTTGGAACGCAAAGCGTTCAACGGGTTTCGAGACCGCCCCGATCGACCACTCCGGCATCTCTCCTGCGGGGTTCGGTCGGTGACTTGCGCACCTTGCGGAGACAGAGGGATTCGAACCCCCGAAGCCTTTCGGCTTAACGGTTTTCAAGACCGCCGCTATCGACCACTCAGCCATATCTCCGCTGCAAAAGTACGACATTTTCCGTTTGGTTGCGACAAACGGTTGGAATTTTTTTTCGTTTTTTTGGCTTCCAATATGCAAGGAATGATTACTTTTGTGGCAAATTTCGGAAATCATGAAGAAGAAAGTATTTGCAACTCTGACAATTATGTTTTTTTCGCTCGTAGCCATGGCGCAAGTGAAGGTACTGAAGCCATACCTCTCCACAACGGTTTACGATGCTCCAGGAATGACTCCTTTCGTGGAAAACGCCATTGCCATCGAATGTCAATCGGCCGTTTACAAGGAGTTTGAGCCCGGCAAGTTCAAGGCCACCGTGGAAATTACAACCATCTTCACAAAGGATGGAAATGTGGTCGATTTCTCCAAAATCGCCCTGGACAGCCCCGTGGTGACCGACACGACTGCGCTTGACGGCGCTTTCATTGACCAACAGCGTTTTTCGTTGCCCAATGGCGAATACCAGATGGATGTCACAGTGACCGATTTGAACAGCGTCAGGAAGCTGCCCACCTCCACCAACACCGTCGTGGTGAGTTTCGACGAAGGTATGCCTGCCATATCCGACATCCTGCTATTCGACTCCTACACAAAGGCCGACCAACCTTCGGCCTGCACCAAGAGTGGCCTCGACTTCTTGCCACGGGTGTATCCTTTCTATGGCGTTTCCGACGACAAACTGAAGTTTTATACCGAGTTTTATAATAGCGACAAACTGTACGCCGAGGGAAAGTTCTTGGTGAATTATTACATCGAGACCCTCGAGTCATCGTCCCAGATGAAAGATTTCAGTTTCACCAAACGCATGGATGTGGCCAAGGCCAATATTTTGCTCAACACCATCGATATCAATGAATTGCCTTCTGGCAACTATTATCTTGTCGTCGAAATTCGCGACCGTAGCAACGCCTTGGTTTGCTCCAACAGCTGTTTCTTCCAACGGAGCAACCCAGGTGTAGGCTATGACATGGGCGACCTCTCAGGCGTGAGCATCGCCAACACTTTCGTGAACAACCCCGACTGGACGATAGACTCGCTGCGCCGTTTCATCAGCTATCTCGATCCTTTGGGTACCGAAACTGAACGCAACTATGCCTATGGACTCGTGAGGAGCGATGACGAGCAAACCATGAGGCAGTTCCTGTTCAACTTCTGGTCGTCGCGTGCCCCCATGAACCCCCAAGAAGCCTTCAAGGACTATCTCGCTGCTGTCAAGCGTGTGAACATGTCGTTCAAAACCACCGCATTCCCCGGCTATCGCAGCGATCGCGGCTATGTGTTCCTCAAATACGGACAACCCGACAAAATCGTGGAAAGCCCCAACGAACCCAGCGCATACCCGTATGAGATTTGGCATTACTACGAAATCGCAAACCAGCGCAACAAACGCTTTGTTTTCATGTCGAAAGACCGATCGTCCAACGACTATCAACTCATCCATTCCGACGTGGTCGGCGAGGTGAACAACCCGCGCTGGCAACTTGAGATCTATTCCCGCATCTATGGCCAAGGCTATGACCAAGGCGTGGACCAAACCGAATACGAAAAAGGCTGGGGGTCGCATGCTGGCGATTTGTACAACAATCCGAGATAAACGTCATGAAGAAAGTCGGATTTCTTTTGCTGAAAGCGTGGGCCTTCATGGTGGCCATCAACCCGTTTTGGCTGCTGTATGCGAAATCCGATTTCTATTTCTTCTTGATTTACCATGTGTTGCATTACCGACGCAAAGTGGTGAGAGAAAATCTTTTACGCGCGTTTCCTAATAAAGACGTGACCGAAATCAATGCCATAGAGAAACGATTCTACCACAACCTCTGCGATTTGGCCGTGGAAACGTTCAAACTCAAGCGGATGACAGCGGACGACATCGTTAAGCGCGTTGCTGTAACCAACCCCGAAGTGGTTGAGGCTTTGTGTGCCCAACAGAAAAGCTTTTTCTACGCCTTCCCACATTCAGGCAATTGGGAGTGGTTTGGCAAGCGTATGCAAACCCTTTCCGGACACCATCCCATGGCCCTCTACAAAAAGGCACACAACGCCAGTTTCGACCGCTTCCTTTTGGAAATGAGGACCAACCTGCCTGTTGAGATGATTGAGTCTGACGCCGCCTTGCGCACCTTGGCGCGGCGCAGCGACTCTCTCGATGCCGTGCTGATTCTGGCCGACCAATCCTCGTTTGGCTTGGAGTCTGACTATTGGAACGTGTTTTTGCATCAAGAAACATGCTGGTTTACAGGCCTTGAACGCATGTCCAAGTTCCTCGACTATGCCGTGGTGTTCGTGGCCATGAAACGAATCGGGAGAGGACGATACGAACTCACATTCCAAACCATCGCCGACCAGCCGAAAGCCACTGAGAAAGGTTTTATCATGGAACAGTATTCGCAACATATCGAGCGCTTCATCCACGAACAGCCCGACAACTGGCTTTGGTCGCACAAACGATGGAAACACAAGAGAAAACCTGTGGAGTCATGAAGAAAGTTGCAGTCGTCATTTTGAATTATAACGGGCAACGTATGCTGGAACAGTTTCTTCCCAGCGTAATCGCAAGTTGCCCGGATTGGGCCGAAGTGATTGTCGCTGACAACGCTTCCACCGATCTCTCGGTTGACTTTATGAAAGATTGCTACCCCCAAGTCCGCCTAATCGAAAACAGCAGCAATGGCGGCTTTGCAACAGGCTATAATTTGGCTTTGCAACAGGTTGAGGCCCAGTATTATGTGCTGCTCAACTCAGACATAGAAGTGTCTCAAGGATGGCTTGAGCCAGTCATCGCCTTGATGGATTCCGACCCGCAAATCGCGGCTTGCCAACCGAAGATACGGTCTTATTACCATCCTGAAGAGTTTGAATATGCTGGAGCTAGTGGTGGATTTATCGACAAATTTGGCTATCCTTTTTGCCGTGGTCGCATATTTCAGCATCTGGAAAACGATGAAAACCAATATGATACACCAATAGAAGTGTTTTGGGCTACGGGTGCCTGTATGTTTGTCCGCGCCGACCTCTACCACAAAACCGGCGGCCTCGATGATAGTTTCTTCGCTCACATGGAGGAGATAGACCTGTGCTGGCGGATGAAGAATGAGGGCTACAAGGTGTATTGTTGCCCACAGTCGGTGGTTTATCACATCGGTGGCGGCACCCTGCCGAAAAACTCGCCGAGGAAGACTTACCTTAACTTCCGCAACAACCTGTCGCTGTTAGCGAAAAACCTTCCAGCAAATCGTGTTCCCCTCACCATACTTTATCGGATCCTTCTCGATTGGGTGGCAGCTTTCAAGTTCCTCTTTGAGGGTTGCTCGGAAGACTTCAAGATGGTCTTTAAGGCACATTGGGATTTCTATAAGCGGTTGGAAGCGTTGCGCGAAAAACGGAAGTCGGTCTCACATCGTAGTGTGAGTTGCGTTTACCAAAAAAACATCGTGTTCGAGAGTGTCGTTCGTAAAAAGAACAAATTCAGCGATTTGAATGCGAAAGACTTCTCAGCTTGATGAAAACGGTTCACATGGATTGGGCCTCCGCCAGATGGAGTATAGCTACCTCATAACCTTTCAAGCCTAATCCCACGATGGATTTTTTGCAAGCCTCGGCGGTATAGGAATGTCGTCTGTAAGCCTCACGTTTGGTGATGTCGGAAATATGAACCTCAACCACGGGAATGCCAATGGCGCGGATGCAGTCGGCAAGGGCGATGGAGGTGTGTGCGTAGGCACCAGGGTTCATCACCACAGCATCGTATCTGCCATCGGCCTCCTGCAACTTGTCGATGAGATACCCCTCGTGATTCGACTGGAAATAAGCAAGTTGGTGATGAGGATACTTGTGGCGGAGTTGCCCCAAATAGTCCTCAAAAGCGAGCTTCCCATAAACCTCAGGCTCTCGTTTGCCAAGCAAATTGAGGTTGGGACCGTTGATAATCAAAATGTCCATCGTTCAAACTTTTTTGCAAAGATATGTTTTAGTTTGGGAAAAATGGCAACTGAGACGTAAAAAACTTTTTTTGAATTAAGTTTGGAGGTAACGATTCTTTTTGTATTTTTGTAACGTTAAACACAATGACTATGAAAATCATTACTTTAGGCAAGACCAACTTGAAAGTGAACAAAAACGGCTTTGGAGCACTCCCTATTCAACGCATTAGCGAGAAGGAAGCCGTTTACCTGTTGCACAAAGCCTTTGATAATGGCATAAATTTCTATGACACAGCTCGTTTCTATACCGACAGCGAAGAAAAGTTGGGCAAGGCTTTTGGCGACCGCCGAAGCAAGGTGGTTCTGGCCTCCAAAACGATGGCTGCCACGGTGGAAGACTTCTGGAAAGAACTTCACACGACCTTGAGGAACCTGAAGACGGACTATCTGGATCTTTACCAGTTCCACAACCCAGACTATTGTCCGCGGCCAGGCGATAGACAAGGTATGTTCGATGCCATGAAAGTCGCCAAGAGGCAAGGCAAAATCCGCTTCATCGGCATCAGCAACCATCGTCAGTCGGTGGCTAAGGAAGCCATTGAGCGCGATTGCTACGACACGATCCAGTTCCCATTCTCTTACCTCTCTTCAGAAGAAGACCAAAAGATAGTGGAAGACTGTCACAAGCACAACATTGGCTTCATCTGCATGAAGGCCATGGCAGGAGGCCTAATCAACGACTCGGCTTTGGCTTATGCCTTCCTCGACCAATTCGACCATGCCATCCCCATTTGGGGCATACAGCGAGAAAGCGAGCTCGACGAGTTCATCTCATACCAAGACCATGCTCCTGAACTGTCTTCAGCCTCCTGGCGCAAGATTGAAAAGGAACGAAAAGAGTTGGGCGCAGATTTCTGTCGCGGTTGCGGCTATTGCATGCCATGCCCTGCCGGAATACAAATCAACGATTGTGCCCGCATGAGCCTGTTCCTGCAACGCGCCCCATATAGCGTGTATCTCACCGATGGATGGGCCGAGAAGATGAAACTCATCGAGAATTGCAAACACTGCAATGCGTGTAGCGCCAAATGCCCTTATGGCTTGGACACCCCGACGCTTCTGAAGAAGAACTACGAGGATTTCAAGGTGTTTTGGGCAAAGAAACAAGCTGGAGAATTGTAGATTCCTCTTGGCGACTGGATTGAGATTGAAAAACAGAGGGCCTCGGAAACTCCGAGACCCTCTGTTTTTTCATTGTCTGACAAACCTGGCAACGCTTCTGCCAATGCGCAACAAATAGACGCCGGAGGGCAAGTCGCTGATGGCAATTTCAGAATCGCCTTGGAGTACCGCCGTTTTGACAACCATACCCATAACATTGCAAATGCTCACCTCAACTTGGCCCTCAAGCCCTTCGATGCGGATCTTGTCGTTGGCAGGATTGGGGAAGAAAGTGAAAACGAGATGGCCATTTTCGTCCACGCCAGTGGTATTGAAGAAAGCGGCCAAGACAAGGTCTTGGGTCACGGTGATTTCTCTCGGGTTGTCGGTGACGCCATCACTCCATTTAACGAACATGTAATCGTCGGAAGGAATGGCAGCAAGGGTGGCCGTACTGCCTTCGACATAAGTTCCAGCACCGAGAATAAATCCCTGACTCTCATCGTGATAAACTGTGATAGTGAAGGTGGAGACGGGATTTTCGGAGAAGATGGCGGTGTAGGTGGCATCCTCGGTCACGGTAATGGTTCGCGGATTGTTCATGTCGCCGTCTTGCCAGCCGGCAAAGTGATAGCCTTCATTGGGTGTGGCACCGATGGTGATGACACTATTGACGAAGTAAAGCCCGCCACCGTAAACAGAACCCAGCTCCGGGTTGTTGCTCTCAACGACGATGTTGTAACTGGGCAACAACGAGAAAATGGCTGTGATGCTCATGTCTTGTGTGATGGTGACACTGCGCGGATTGTCCGTGTTGCCGTCGTCCCAGCCTTCAAAAAGCGCGTTGAATGCAGGCGTGGCACTGATTTCAACGGTGGCACCCTCAGGATAGATGCCGCTGCCAGTCACCTCGCCAAGCATTGGACTGTTGGCCACAACGGTGAGCGTGTATTCTGGCGTCCCGTTTTGACGGAAAAGAGCGGTGTAGGTGGCATCTTGGCGTACCACAACATGGCGCGGGTTGGAGGTGCTGCCATCGCTCCAACAGAGGAACATGAAATACTCATTGGGTGTAGCCGCCAAAATGGCCGTGTCACCATAGTCATAGATGCCGGCACCCTCAACGATTCCGCCGTGTTCAGGACTGGCTGCCGTCGTGATTTCGTATGGAATTGGAGTGAATTGGGCTGTGAAAACAGTGTCGCTCTTCACCATGACTTCTCGCGGATTGTCGGCAACACCGTCGTTCCATTGACTGAAAACATATCCCGTATTGCTCGTGGCAATCAAGAACAGGCTGGTTCCATAATCATATTCTCCTCCGCCTTCCACAGAGCCTGCGCCTTCGGGTGTAACCTCGGTGATTACGGAGCAACGCAAAGTGTCGAAAATGGCAGTGAACGTACTGTCGCTCAATACGATAATATCACGCGGGTTGTCAGTGATGCTGTCGTTCCAACCGACAAACACGAAACCGAGGTTGGCCGTGGCCTCAAGCGTGAGCGTGTCGCCGTAGTGATAAATGCCGCCTTCGGTTACGCTGCCTGCCTCTTCGGGCGAAACACGCGATTCAATGAGGTAGTCTATTTGCCCAAAATAAGCAATGAAAGAGGTGTCTTGCGTGATAAGAATGTCACGCGGGTTGTTGGTGATGCTGTCGTTCCAATAAAGAAACTCGAAGCCAGGGTTGGCCATGGCAGCAATCGTGGCGGTGTCGCCATAATGAAACAGGCCACTTCCGCTGACGGAGCCCCACAAAGTGTCGTTGGCCATCACCGTCAAAGTATAGGTGGGCGATGGGGGAGTAGGCCTTACGCAAAGGGCGCTGACACATTCGCAGTCATCAGGCTGGTAAAGGATTTCTCCGTCTTTCCAAACCGTGCCGTCACCATAGATTTGTCCAGCATAATAAACTCCAAACTCATTGATAACCAGTGTTTTGATAGAAGAACTTGTTCCAATGAAAGGATGTTGGTAAAGCACTTCTCCGTTTTTCCAAACGGTTAGTGTGTCGCCGTGACGACCGGCGAGATAAATGTCGCCCTCGTAAATCTCCAATGCCGTAAACATCGCATCGTTTTCAAGGTCACCGACACTGAAACAGAGCGAGTCGTTTTGCCACAGGGCAGCTCCTGTCAAGCCTTCCAGAACGTAATAGCCTGCCGCATAGAGGTTGGCTCCGTCGTGGCAAAGGTCAGCGATGCGTGAGCCGTTGTCATATTGCCATAGCAGCGTGTCGTTTTTCCAAACGGTAGCCTCTTCGATACCCAAACTGTCATCGATCATGACAGAACCGGCGTAATACAAGTCGGTGTCGTTCATGGCAAGGGCGAATGCAAAAGAATTGACGCTGTCGGTGGAAGCATGGATAAGGTTGCCGTTTTGCCAAACGCTGGCGCTGGTGTAGCCCATTGCGTTGGTGTAGTATCCTGCTGCTGTCCAACTTGTACTGTCGATGAGCATCCGATGGAAGACGGAGTTGCCCTCGACGGCGAAAATGCAACTGTCGTTCAGCCAAACACGGCCTTGTGAGAACGAAGAGTCGAAAGCTTGACCAGCAATGAAAACGCTGCTGTCAAAAGCGATTTTCATGGCGGTTAGTTGTACAGGAATAGTGTCTGAAATGCCGTAAACCAGCGAGTCGTTTTTCCATACTTTTCCCATGCCGTTGCCATTTCCGGCGAAATAAATGTCTTGGGCCTGCAACGTTCCGAAAAGAAGGAACATGAAGGCGAAAATCATGCTTGTTTTTTTCATTAGTGCTCGTTTTATGTATGAACGGAACCTCCGTGAATCAAAGTGCAAAAATAGGAACTTTTTCCCGTATCCTATACATTTGATGACAAAAAGTTGTATCTTTGCCGCCGATTTGCGGTGCCGAAAGGCTCAATAGGGAATCGGGTGTGAATCCCGTACAGTTCCCGCTGCTGTATGCCCTTCACGCCGTCCATCATGCCACTGAAAACCACCACTTTTCGGGAAGGCGGACGGAACAACGGAGCGAGTCAGAAGACCTGCCGCAAGTCGCTGAAACGAAGCTTTCGGGACAAGAGCTGGCGTTCCCTTATATAAATAAGGTGTACCAACACTATCCTTGAAGTTTTGAAGCAAGAAGTTAATTAACTAATTATCAAATCTTTAAAACTTAAAAGTATGATGCGTTTTAAAATCTTTACCCTTTCGATCCTCATGGGATTCTTTGGTCTTTTCTCGACCAACCTGCTCGCCCAAGATGCCACCATCACTGCTGACGAAATCCAGTATTGGATTGGCGAAGGCGGAAATGAAGTCGTAGTTGCCATCAGCTGGTGCAGCTACACTGAAACTGCCCTGGCTTGGGGCTACCGTTTCGACGGTGAAGCCACGGTTTTCCAAGCCCTCACCGACATAGCCGCAGCCGACGACCGATTGACTGTGGTCGGTTCCGCACCCACCAATGTCACTTACTTGGATGGCGAGTACAACCTGACCATGTGCACCAACCCTGCTGCCCAGTGGGGCGACCCTGACTACGACATCCCCATGCACAGCGTGAACGGCTTGATGGGCCAGAACATGATGTCAGCCGAGCCAATCCAGAATGGCGATTTCGTTAAGGTTGGCGGCTATGCCTGCGGTGTGATGTCCAGCGATTGGACCATGATTTCATGGGCCACCGAAATCATTCCTGCCACCGACCCGAATGCAGGTGGCGAGGTGGTTGACGCCACCATTTCCGCCGACGAAATCCAATATTGGATTGGCGAAGGCCAAAACGAGGTGGTGGTTGCCATCAGCTGGTGCAGCAACACGCCAGCCGCTTTTGCTTGGGGCTATCGTTTCGACGGTGAGGCCACGGTTTTCCAAGCCCTCACCGACATTGCCGCAGCCGACGACCGATTGACTGTGGTCGGTTCCGCACCCACCAATGTCACCTACTTGGATGACGAGTATGACCTGACCATGTGCCCCAACCCTGCTGCCCAGTGGGGCGACCCTGACTACGACATCCCCATGCACAGCGTGAACGGCTTGATGGGCCAGAACACAATGGCCACCGAACCGATCCAAAACGGTGACTTTGTCAAGGTTGGCGGCTATGCCTGCAGTGTCATGTCGAGCGATTGGACTACGATTGCTTGGGAAACTCCCATCGTGCCAGCCACCAACAGCACTGGAGTGAACGAATTGGGCAATGCCACTGTTTCGGTCTATCCCAATCCTGCCGCGAATGAGGCCTACGTGACCCTCGTCTATGCTGGCCTCAACGAGGTGACTGTCTATGATATGCAAGGCCGCATGGTCTGCACGATGAGTGTCACGGCCAGCGAAGGCGAACAAGTGCGCATTAGCACCGCCGAACTGAATGAAGGCGTTTACTTCGTCAGCGTGAAGAGCGAAGGCAATGTCGGCACAGCTAAGCTTGTGGTGAAATGAGGAAGCTTTTTTTCATAATGATGGCTATGGTGCCGATGGCGTTGTGGGCGCAGTTTGCGCCGCCTGCGTGTCATGTCGGCACCACGGCCATCCATGCCGACTCGTCGGCGTTTGTGGCTTGGGCCACGGGCTGCACCGTAGAGCGCGGACCGATGCGCATCGATAGGCCTGAGGCAGGCCTGGCTGATTTCGGCCACGACACTTTGGCCATAGGCGTTCCCGGTGGCACCTTCAATGTGGTCAGCCTCGGCGATGGCGGTGTGGCAACGCTGACCTTCGCCTCGCCCATTTGCAATGGCGTTGGCTCCGACTTCGCCGTGTTCGAGAACGGTTTTGTCAACGCACAGGACCCCACCGTCTATTTCCTCGAACTGGCCTTTGTGGAAGTCAGTTCCGATGGCATGAGCTTTTTCCGTTTTCCAGCCATTAGCCATGTGACGGAGTTGGGTGCAAACGGTTGCATCGACCCGGAGCAAATCCACAACTTCGCCGGAAAATACGAGGCGTTTTATGGCACACCTTTCGACCTCGACGATGTGGAAGACAATCCTTTGCTCGACAAAAACCACGTCACCCATGTGCGTTTGGTCGACGTGGTGGGTTGCAGCGATCCGCAATACGCCACCTACGATTCGGAAGGCCATGTCGTGGTGGAATCGTGGCCCACGCCTTTCGGTTCCAGCGGTTTCGACTTGGATGCCGTCGGCGTGATTCACGACTTGGCACACAATGACTTGCCCGAAAACGGTTCAGAGGGCGTGGCATTGTATCCCAATCCGGTAAATGAGATGTTGATCGTCACGATGGAGGGCCTGCAATCTGTTGAGGTCTATAATGCTGTTGGCCAGTTGGTTGTTTCCACAACCGATGACACCATCAACATGGCCACCTTGCCCGATGGTGTTTATTTTGTCCGTATCGTTTCCGTTGAAGGAAATGTTGTGAAACGTGTCGTGAAACAATAAATGAACGAGTTATGAAGAAACAAAAATGGTTGTTGGTGGCTGCTTTGGCACTGTCGTTGTTCGCCTGCGAACCCGACCAACCCGTCAAACCCGAAGGCTTTACGGTTGGGACGGGTGTGTTTGTGCTTAACGAAGGTGTGTATCAGAGCGCCAATTCGTCGTTGACTTTTTATGATCCCGATGGCGACACGGTGATTAATAATTTGTTCAAGAAGGTCAATTTCGACTTGACACAGTCTTTGGGCGACGTGGCGCAGAGTTTGGCCATGGCCGAAGGCAAACTGTTCATTGTGGTCAATAACAGCAATTACATCTACAAGATGGACGCGAACACCATACGGATAGATACGACAAAACCCTACAAACTGCAGGATTTCTATTCGCCGCGCGAGATGCACATCGTGGCCCCCAACAAGGCTTACGTCACCGACCTGATGGGCAAGGAACTTTGGATTGTCAACCCGCAGGACATGACCCATGCCGGCAGTGTCGCGATGGGCAAGATGACCGAGAAGATGGTGCAGGTGGGCAATGAACTCTATGTCAGCAACTGGTCGCACTACTATGATGCCACTGTCATCAACAACACTGTTCAAGTGGTCGATGTCAACAATGACGTGAAAGTGGCCGAAATCACGGTGGGTAAGGAGCCCAACACGATGGCAGTCGACAAGGACGGCCATGTGTGGGTGCTCTGCGAAGGCGCCACATGGGAGGCCGATAGCGAGAAGCCTACGCTGTGGGAAATCGACCCGGTGCTGAAGACAGCCCAATGCCGCTATTCGTTTGAAGATACGGTGGATGCCCAAACGGGCGAGACGGTGAGTTTCACGGCGACATGCATGAAGGCCGACCCGCAAGGCCGAAACCTTTATGTGGTCGTCAGCGAGGTCGACGAATACGGCTTCTCAAGGGATAGCGAGGTGCGCCGTTTCGATGTGGCTTCGATGGCCTTCTCCGAATCGTTCCGCATCCCCGCCGAGGGGAAGACTTTCTATAACATGGCCGTGGACCCCACGTCGGGCGAATTGTATGTTTCTTGCATCGGCAACCCGACCGCCAACGGAACGATTTGCAGATATACGTCCGATGGCGTGCTGCTCAGCACGTTTGAGGCCGGCCTGTTTCCCAGTGCAATGTTGTTTAAATAAGTGATATTCTTTTGAGGGGATGACGAATCCCCGGCTCTGTTCGGGCGGATGGCACATCCGCCCGAACTTTTCAAGATTCAACAATTCAACAATTAAACCAATGACCAAAACCTGCCCCCGTTGCGGAAAAACCTTCGAATGCGTCCACTCAGTGGACTGCTGGTGCGTCAAGGTGAAACTCACCGACACCACAAAAGCCTATCTGAAAGAGAATTACAGTGACTGTCTGTGCAAAGACTGCCTCGAAAAACTGAACCAACAATGAGAAAACTTTGGCTTTTGCTGTTGTTTCCCTTGATGGCTTGTAGCCACCAAACGAAACAAACCCAGATGATGGCGCAAGGCGACAACCTCATGCGATTTGCCCGAAACATCTCCATCTACGAGAAAGACTACGGCTATCGCGCCGAGGTGATGTGCCCTTGGGACACTACGCTATCGCTAGGCTCGTTCGCATTCGTGAAGGACACAACCAAGGCGGTCGACACGGATGTGAAGGGCGTGCTTACAGTCCCTGTCAATTCGGTGATTTCATTTTCGGCCACGCAATGGGCTGTTTTTCTGCGCCTTGGCGAAATCAACCGCGTGAAAGGCATCCTTGAAGGTCGGTTTGTGACCGACACGACCATGCGCTCGTTGTTGGCACAACAGAAGGTCTACGACATCGGTACCGAGGCCGCCGCCGACGTGGAACGGATGATACAACTAAAACCAGACGTACTCCTTTATTCTCCCTATTTCGACGGCAACCAAGGCGGACTCGACGTTACGGGCGCGGTGCTGTTCCCTTTTGCCGACTACATGGAGAACACGCCCTTGGGCCGCGCCGAGTGGATTCGCGTCATAGGTCTGCTTGCGGGCTGCGAGGACAGGGCCGACGCTTGGTTTGCCGACATCGAGCGGCGCTACAACGCCCTTTCAGGATTGTGTGCCAACGTGGAAACGCGACCAACGGTTTTCTCCGACTTGGCCTTCAACGGGCAGTGGTATGTGGCGGGAGGCCGCAGCTACATCGCCAAGCTCTTCGCCGATGCCGGTGCCGACTACATTTGGAAAGACAACCCCTCGACGGCCAGCGTACCGATGGATGCCGAAAGCATTCTTGCGAAGGCACAAAAAGCTGATTATTGGCGCGTTATCAACTCCAATCCTTTCCCGATGACTTACGAAGCATTGGCCAAGGAAAGTCCCGTCTATCCACTTTTCGACGCCTTCAAGAACCGGAGAATCATCGTTTGCGACATCCTCCCGACGGGCTATTTCGAGCAGTCGCAGTGCGAGCCCGACCTGCTTCTGGCCGACTTCATCCATTTCTTCCATCCCGAGCTGCTCACGGGCGAATGGGCTGATTATCATCCGAAATACTATCATTTGATGGAACGGTGACTTTTACCCAATCAACCTGTTTTGGCACTTACGACAAAAAGTTGCAATTTTGGAAGAATTCAAGTTCGTCGTATCAAATTAATCCTTACTTTTGCAACCCATCTACGGGATATGTTCCTGTAGATGGGTTTTTGTTTTTGTCACCAAAATAGAAAACATTATGGGCGGATTTTTCGGTACGGTTTCCAAACATGCTTGCGTCAAGGATTTGTTCTATGGCGTTGATTATCACTCACATCTCGGCACCAAGCGCGCTGGAATGGTCACTTACTCTGACGGCCTGTTCCACCGCTCAATCCACGACATCGAGAACTCGTATTTCCGCACCAAGTTTACCGACGAGTTGGGTAAGTTCATTGGCAATCTGGGTATAGGTGTGATTAGCGACACTGACGCACAACCGATTGTGGTCAATTCGCATCTTGGCAAATTCGCTATCGCCACAGTAGCCAAAATCAACAATTTGGACGAACTTGTCGACCATTGTCTCAACCAGCGTCAGCATTTCGCCGAACTAAGCTCAGGTGCCACCAACCCCACCGAGTTGGTCGCATTGCTCATCACACAAGGCGCTGATTTCGTCGATGGCATACGTAATGTATATAATAAGGTGAAAGGATCGTGCTCGATGCTCATTATGACCGAAGATGGCATCATCGCCGCCCGCGACTATTACGGACGCACTCCCATAGTCGTCGGCAAGGGCGACGATGGCTATGTGCTTGCATCTGAAAGCCATGGATTCATCAACCTCGACTATACTACTTGCTACAACCTGGCTCCAGGCGAAATTATCAAAGTCACGCTCAATGCTGGCATCAAGCAACTCCTATCTTCAAGCACGAAACGACAAGTCTGTTCTTTCCTGTGGATCTATTATGGCTTCCCAGCCTCTGATTACGAAGGCGTCAATGTGGAGGAAGCCCGCTACAACGAAGGCCGCGAAATGGGAAAACATGACTATACCGACATCGATTATGTGTCCGCCATCCCCGACTCAGGCATTGGAATGGCCTTGGGCTATTCCAACATTCGTAAAGTCCCGTATTTGCGTGGCGTGGTGAAATATACCCCCACTTGGTCTCGAAGCTTTATGCCTGTAAACCAGACCCAAAGGGAGCATGTGGCCAAAATGAAACTCATCCCTAATCGCGCCCTTCTGGAAGGTAAGAAAGTGGCCTTCTGCGACGATAGCATTGTCAGAGGCACGCAATTGCGCGACAATGTGAAAATGCTCTACGACTTTGGCGCAAAAGAAGTTCATGTGCGCATCAGTTGTCCGCCCCTCCTGTTCGGATGCCCTTTCCTCAATTTCTCCGCCTCGAAAAACGTCATGGAATTGGTTACCCGGCGTTGCATTAAGGAAATGGAAGGCGACGACAGCCAAAACATCAATAAGTATTGTGACCCCAAAAGTCAAGAATACGCCAACCTAGTGGAAATGCTACGCAAGCATATAGGAGTGGATACGCTGAAATTCAATACTTTGGACAGTGTTGTGAACGCCATTGGCCTGCCTAAATGCGACCTTTGCACCCACTGCTTCGACGGGTCAAGTTACGGTCACGAATAATTTTTTTTCGGATAGTGCTTGCCAATCCAAGAAAAGTCCGTACTTTTGCAACGGGTAAGTCTTATACGACCAGCTCCCTCTGAAATCCCCCAGGACAGGAATGTAGCAAGGGTAGGAGGTCGTAGCGGTGCGATATGAGTAGCTTACCCTTCTTTTTTTGTCCAAACGGAATGATTCCTATTGACTATATATTAATAAGGTGTAAAAGCGGGCTGTGGTTTTCTGATGTATAAAATTTATTTTGTTGGTATTTAGCGAGTTGGGTTGTTTTTTGAATTTTTCTTGAAAAAAGTGCTTGTTGTTAATGTAAAAGGTTGTACTTTTGCACCCGCAAACGACGGCAGAGGGGAGAGGTTGGTTGAGATGTTTGCGGGAGTTCTATGACAGCGTGAGGCCAGCACAGCAGCCGATTGCCGTTGCGTCCGCCGGGAGGCGGTCGTTTTTGTTGTGGTCGGTTGCGGGAAAGCAAGACAAGAGGGACCTTTGAGACGGAACATTAAGAGAAGTACAATATTACAACGAAGAGTTTGATCCTGGCTCAGGATGAACGCTGGCGGCAGGCCTAATACAGGCAAGTCGCACGGGATCCGTTCCTTCGGGATCGGTGAGAGTGGCGGACGGGTGCGCAACGCGTATGCAACCAGCC
>ODAI012511587.1_pt1 | contig 15412 bp, 12 predicted proteins | sample 1539321 | NCBI WGS metagenome assembly ODAI01 (sample SAMN02144231, study PRJEB22623) | gut metagenome | biome: sheep rumen | host: Ovis aries | place: New Zealand
AGAGATTTTGTGTTAAAAAGAAATAAGTTGATTAACCTGAAAGATCAGGTTAATAACGAGGTTGTTAACACAATTTCCGAAGATTTAGGTAAAACTTATTCTTCTTTTTCTGTTATAAAAAATAATTCCGACAAAGAATACAGCATTATTTTTTCCGCAGCTCCTATGGAAAAAGTTAATGCAAAGTTTTCTTTTATAAATACAATTGATACACTTTCCGTTTCAAGTGTTACTTTGGAAGATTTTGCTTTAGCAAATGCTTTTGTTGAGTTCGGGCCGAACTATAAGAATTCCGAAAATATTATTTTAATAAACATCGGTTACAATGTTTCAAATGTTATTGCAATGAACGGTAAAGAGTTGGTTTTTATTAAAGATATAGATTTCGGAGGTCAAGATATAACGAGAGATATTTCAAACTTTTATTCGATTCCCGAAAAATTATCCGAAGAGTTAAAGAGAAGAGAAGATTTAAGACAAACAATAAATTTTAACATGAAAAATATTTTGAAAAAAGATGTTGCAACTTTAATAGAAACTTTGTTTAGAACTATAGAACATTGTATAACAAGACAATTTATAGTTTCCGTTGACAGAATAGTGCTTACCGGCGGAGGAGCTATGACGGAAGGAATAGATAATTTTATTCAGGATACTTTAGGTATTCCTACCGAAAAATGGAATCCGTTGGATAATAACAAGTTTGTGGGATATGTAAATAAACCGCAAGGTTTTTATTTGCCTGTTGCTTTAGGTTTGGCACTCGAAAAGGAGAAAAAAGCAAATGTATAGCTTTAATTATATAGAAGGTGTTATTACAAAAGAAAAATACGGAAGTACTCTTGTAAGATTTTTAAAACTTTTAAATTTCTTTGTTCACATAGGAATAATATTGATATTTTTATTTACGGTTTTTAGACATTTCGAAACCGTAAATTACAACAAAAAAATAATTGATACAAAGAATAAAATCGAACAAAAAAGAACACAGAACAGTATTATAGAAATAGAAAAAGAGTGGGAAACTTATTACTATAAAATATTGGCTGTAAAAGAACAAATAAAAGGAAGCACGAATTACGGCTCTATTTTAAAGGATTTCGGAACATTCCTGCCCGAGGGAGATTCTATTATAAATCTTTCTATGGCGGGAGAAGCCGCAACTTCAGATTGGTTTATAAGCAAAGAAAAAGTAAAAAAATTAACCAGTTTCTATGATTATGCTCCAATTTTAAATTCTGCTTTTGAGAAAAGCGAGTGTATTAAAAATGATATGGTAATAGAAACCATGGAAAAACAGAATATTTATAAAAGAGAAGTTAATGCTCTAAAATTGAAGATAGGGTTAAAAAAAGCAAATTAAGTATTGGGGATATAATTTATGAATCAAAGTAAAAGAGTTTTAATTTTTATATTGAATTTGATGTTTTCTTTGTTTATAGCATACTTGGTATACAACTATATTTACGGCAGCTATGATAAAGAATTTAAAGAAAGAAAAAGTGTATACGAAAGATTTTCAAATATAAATTCACAGTTGGATGATTTTAACAGCATACAAACAAAGATGGATGAGTTGGATGAATCTTTAGCGGAAGTCTTTTCTATTTATAAAGACACTTTTTATTCGAACGAACAAAATATAAACGCATATAAAGTGAGAATTTTGGAGTTGTTAAAAGAAACCGATATTCATATGGGAAAAGATGATTCCATAGTTCAAGAAAAAAAAGATAACAGTATAGAAATAACTCTAAAGATAAAAGCAACATACAAACAAATTTGTAAATTTTTATTTGAATTGGAAAGGTATTCTAAAGTTTTGTCTCTTGTTATGGATTACAAAGGAAATGTGGAGATAAAAACCGTTCCTATTCTTTTTTCTTCGGAAGTAAACGATTGTTTCAGCGGAAGAAATACGATTGATTTTATAGAAGATGATATTCGTAAAGCCGGGTATTTTAAAGAAATATCCGATAAAATAGAAAAAGCAAAAGATGTTGGTTATATTCAAACATGGAGAGATTTCGAACCGATTCCAAAGACGCCTTTTTATTTTTATGTTCCTGAGAAAACGGTTAAAAGCGGTGGCGGAGGTGCTGTAAAAGTTGAAAAACCTAATATAGTTATAGACGGTATAATGTATGAAAAGCAACATCCTATGGCTATAATAGGCGGTAAATTTTATTATGTTGGAGACGTTTATAATGGGTTTAAAATAACGCAAATTAACGGAAACAACATAAAAGTCAGTAAGTATGGTTCAGTATTTACAATAAAAATGGAGAATTAAAAAAGGAGAGAAAATGAAAAAACTTTTGTTGACGGTATTAGCTGTTTCTTTACTATTTACTACTTCTTATTCTGCGCCGGAAAAAGAGAGTGGAGGAGGTTTACATTCCACAAACTTAATTTCTATCGATTTTCAAGGAACTTCACTATACACTGTTTTAAACGTTTTAAGTATGAAGACAGGTATGAAGTTGATTTCTTCCACGGATTTATATCAAAAGAAGATAATGTTATCTTTGCAGGATGTTACTGCGGAAGAAGCTCTTAATGCTTTGCTTGATACTTATGATTTGTATTATGTTAAACAGGGTGATGCAAACATATATGTTATTAAGAGTAAAGCGGACGGAAGCCACATTACGGTTTCCAGAGTTATTTTTTGTAACTATGCAAAGGCTTCCGATTTAGAGAAAATTTTGTCAACAAGATTATCAAAAGGCGGTAAAATCGTTTCCGATACAAGAACAAACTCTTTAATTATTACGGATTTGGCCGATAGTATAGATAAAATGGAAGGTCTTATAAGATCTTTGGATGTTCCTACACAACAGGTTTTACTTGAAGCTAAAATCGTAGATATTAACTTGTCTCACGGAACGGCAATAGGAACAAGATGGAACGAAACTTATAGAGACGGATTACTTAATCCTACCGTTGATCCTTCAAAAATGAACAACAAAAATTTTGTTTATGATACTCCTATAGGTTCGGTTATGGGATTAGGTTTAACAAAATCTTTTGCAAGAGTAGGAGTTTCTATTCTTGAAGGTGATGATTGGAGTATAAACGGAACATTTGAAGCCGGTGTTGAAGATAAAGATGCTAAAGTATTATCGAATCCTAAACTTCTTGTTTTGAACAATCAGGAAGCATCGATAGATATTGTTGAAGAAATTCCTTATTTGGAAAGTAAAACAACTTCTACCGAAGGAAATACAACGGGAACAATGGCATTTAAAGAAGCCGGTATAAAATTAAAAGTAAAACCTCAAATAAACAGAGACGGTTCGATAGTATTATCGATATCTCCGGAACAAAGTTATAGAACAGGTGAAACAATCGGAGAAGAAAATACACCTGTTATTAATACAAGTAAATCAACAACTACTTTAATGTTAAGAAGCGGAGAAACTGCGGCTATAGGCGGTTTAATAAGAGAAACGGAAGATACGACAGTAAACAAAGTTCCGTTATTGGGTGATATTCCTATATTGGGATACTTATTTAAGAGTGAAACGAAAAACAAATCGAGATATGAACTTACTATATTCATAACGGCAAAAATTGTTAACTAATATTTATCAAGGATTATAAAAACTATGGAAAATGAAAATTTAAATATGGACGATAATAATATAGATAACAATAATTCAAATGTTTCTTCTTCCGAACCGAATTTCGGTACAAGTACGGATGTTTCCGAAAATCCGGTTTCTTCGGGTTCGGACAATGGAAATAATGCCGTTAATGCAGGTGATAATAATGCCGGTAGTGAAAGTGCCGATACCGATATAAGTAATAACGGCACACAAGAGAATGAAACTGCAGGTTCGGGTAAAAGTTCTATTGCAAATGTTTTTGCAAATGTAGTTAATAAACAGGCTGATGAGAAAAACAGTGAACAAGAAGAAAACAAAGACCAACAAGGATTAGATGATGGTCCTCATGTTCATAAAGTGTTGATTATTGAGGATAATGAAGCAGAAAGAACTTCTTTGAGAGCTGCATTGGAAACCGAATCTATTGTTGTCGAAGCTGTTGAAAACGGTTTTGAAGCCGAAAATCTTGTTCGTATTTCTATGTTCGATATTGCGATAGTTGATTACAGATTACCTGATACCGACGGTCTTAATTTAATAAAAAAGTTAAAAATATCCATTCCGGAACTTATGCCTTTGGTTGTTACGGCACATAGTTCGGTAGAAATTGCCGTTGAGTCTCTTAAAATGGGTGCTTACGATTATATGACAAAACCTTTGAATATACCGAACTTAATTAAAACAATTTCTACGATGATACAAGATAAAGAAACTGCTGTTTCCAGCAGGAAAAAATTAGTTGATTTGCAATCTAAACAGGGAATAACATATACCGCATCTTCCGGAGATGAACATGTTTCTATAATAACTACACCTAATCCGGATATGTTGGTTAGTGAAGAGACAAAAGTAAGTTTCGGTAAAAAAGTAAAAAAATTTATATTAGCAGTTAAAAATTTTTATTGGGGATCATAAAATGATAATGAAAAAATTATTAATCAGTTTTTCTTTAATTGTCTTTTTGTCGTCTTTGTGTACTGCAATAACAAGAAATACTTCAAACAGTAATGAGAATAGAAAAATAGAAAAGAATGCCTATTATAAAGAATTACAAAGAGCCAAAAATTGTTATTGCGAAGGTGATTTTGACGGAGCCGAGAAATATCTTAATAAAATTTTTGAGGTTTCTATTGACAACGAAAAAGCTAACGAAATGAGAAATAAAATTTTGTTATTAAAAGAAAAAGAATCTTACTATAAAAAAACTTTGGTTAATGATTTGGTGATAGAACTTAGAAGAGCTGTTAAAGAAGGAAATTGTTATGAAGGTTTTTTATTTATAAAAAGAATACAAGATCTTTCACCGAATGAACCGATAGAAGCATTTAAAACAAGATTGGAAAATGAAAAAGAGTTGGTTTTGTATGCTATAGAAGATACCGGAGACAAAAATCTTTTTATAGATTCTCTTGATTTCTTTGTTAAAGAAAAGTTTAAAAAATCATCGGATTATATATATAAACTATATCAAAAATATCCTAAATTTGTCGATTATGTAGGATTAAACAGATGTTATGTTTTACAGGAAACAACAAGCAAAAGAGTTAAAAAGTTTTATGATGATGCCGTAAAATGTTTTAAGGCAACAAAATTGGGAGAAGCGAGAAATTTGGCTGAATTGGCATATAGTTTGCAGCCTAACGATATAAGAATCAGAGTTTTGTTAGATCAAATTAATATGGAAATATTGTAATTGTTTAATATTTGAACTGATTATTAATATCTTTTTCATAACTTAGCTATATTATCTGCACCGGTTATTATATTTGACCGATGCAGATTTTTTTTGTTTTGTTCTTCTCGTCGATAAAAAATAAAAACTTGACAATTTTTAAACACTGTGTTATAATTAGCACTTGTAAGATTTAAGTGCTAATAATGTTAGAGTGCTAAATTAGAAAAATAGAAGATTAGAGGAAAAGAGGAAGAATAACCAATAACAAAATTTGCGAAGCAAATTTTACATTTAAATTTCCAATCTTCCAAATCTCAAATTCTCCAATCTTCAAAAATTACGAAGTAATTTTTAGAGGTTTGTATGAGACAAATATCTGAAAGTATTTTACAGGAAAGAAAAGCCAGAGTTTTATATGCCGTTATTCACGAGTATATAAAAACAGGGAAGCCTGTCGGTTCAAGTGTTTTGGAACAAAAATATAAATTTAATTTGTCACCTGCTACATTAAGAAATTTGATGGCAGAACTTGAAAAGGACGGATATTTAACTCATCCACATACATCTGCCGGCAGAATACCTACGGATGCAGGTTATAAAGCTTATGTTAATTCGTTGGTTGAATTACAAAGATTGGCGGTTGAAGAAGAAGAAAGAATTAAACAGGAATACGAAAAAAAGACAAAAGAAATAGAAAGTCTTTTATCTCAAACATCTAAAATATTGTCCGGACTTTCTAATTATACGGGATTTATTACAGCTCCGAAAACAAAAGTTAACGAGATAAGAAACATAGAATTGATGCAAGTTTCAAAAAGTCAGGTTATGGTTATACTTTTAACTAAAACGGGTATTGTTAAACATAAAATGATAAATTTAAGTGTTGACAGCGAAGAATTATACGAATTGAAAAAATTCTTAAATAATAAGTTAAGAGGTTTAACCATAGAAGAAGCATCAAAAAGATTAATTGTTGAAGTAGAGAAGTATCAAGATAAACAAAACGATATGTTACAACTTGCAGAACAAATATGCAGCGTTATAGATAGTATTCAGGAAGATATTTATGTCGACGGAACATCAAATGTTTTGTCTGTTCCGGATTTTACGGATTTCGAATCTGCAAAAAGTTTAATGAAACTGAACGAAGATAAAGACAGACTTATAGAAATAATAGGTAAAGATTTGGATGAAGCAACCGTAAATGTAAAAATAGGCGGACAGGATTTAAGTGAATTGAAGAATTTAAGTGTAGTAAAGACTTCTTATTCGTATGGCGATAAAATAGTCGGAGTATTGGGAATAATAGGTCCTAAAAGAATGGATTACGATAAAATGATGGCTTTGGTAAATTCTGTTTCAAATATAGTTAACGGATTCTTATTAAAAATGGGAGATGAGCAAGATGAAGAATAAAGAAAAAGAAGAACAAAAAATAGAAGCGAAAGCAGAAAAGATTGCAGAAGAAAAAATCGAAAAAGCCGAAGAAAAAGTAGCTGAAAAAGTTGAAGATATAGCAAGAGAAGTAAAATTATCGGAACTTGATATTTTGAAACAGTCTTTGGAAGAAAAACAAAAACAGGCAGATGAATATAAAGCGGAATATTTAAGAAGTGTTGCCGAATATCAAACATTAAGAAACAGAACGGAAAAAGAAAAAGGTGAATATATAAATTTCGGTAAAGCAAAAATATTGGAAAGAAATATAAGTATATACGATGTTTTCGAACAGGCAATGATAAGTGTCAGAGCAGGGCAAGATTTAAAAAGTATTAAAGTCGGTCTTGAAATGATATACAACGAATTCAGCAGAATGTTGAAGGAAGAAGGTGTAGAAAAAATAGAATGTTTGAATAAACCGTTCGACCACAATGTATGCGAAGCGTTGGATCAGGTTGAAACGGATGAAGCGGAAGAAGGAACAGTACTTGCGGTTTATCAAAACGGATATAAACTAAACGGGAAACTTATGAGACCTGCAAGGGTAAAAGTGGCAAAGAAGAAAGAAGAAGAAAAAGTAACAGAAGAAGAAATTTCCGAAGAAAAATAAAAAGTAAAAAATATAAATTAGGAGGACAAGAAAATGTCTAAGATTATTGGAATTGATTTGGGTACATCGAACTCGGCAGCGGCAGTTATGGAAGGCGGTAAAGTAACACTTATCCCTTCAGCGGAAGGAACAACTTTGGGAGGAAAAGCTTTTCCTTCTTATGTAGCATTTACAAAAGACGGACAATTGTTGGTTGGAGAACCTGCAAGAAGACAGGCAGTAACAAATCCTGAAGGAACAGTTTCCGCATTTAAAAGAAGAATGGGAGAAGACTACAAATACAAAATTAACGGTAAAGAATTTACTCCTCAACAACTTTCAGGTTTTATTTTACAGAAAATTAAAAAAGATGCGGAAGCATATTTGGGAACAACTGTAGATAAAGCTGTTATTACGGTTCCTGCATACTTTAACGATCACCAAAGACAAGCAACAAAAGATGCAGGTGCAATTGCAGGTTTGGAAGTGGTAAGACTTGTTAACGAACCTACGGCAGCAGCTCTTGCTTACGGTATAGATAAAGTAGGTAAAGAACAGAAAATATTGGTATTCGATCTCGGTGGCGGAACTTTGGATTGTACAATAATGGAAATGGGTTCTGAGGGAACATTTGAAGTATTGTCTACATCCGGAGATACAAAACTCGGCGGAACCGATATGGATAAAGCAATTATAGATTACATCGCTGAAACATTTAAGAAAGAAAACGGTATAGATTTGAGAAACGATAAAATGGCTGTTCAAAGATTGCAGGAAGCTGCAGAAAAAGCAAAAATCGAGCTTTCCAACATTCTTGAAACAGATATCAATTTACCGTTTATTACAGCAGATGCTACAGGCCCGAAACATTTGGCAATGAAACTTACAAGAGCAACACTTGAAAACTTGGTAGATCCTATAGTTCAAAGATGTAAAGCATCTATCGACCAGGCAATAAGCGATGCAAAACTTACAAGCGCGGATTTAACAAAAGTTATTCTCGTCGGCGGTCCTACAAGAATGCCTATAGTTCAAAAATTTGTTGAAAACTATGTAGGCAAAATTGTTGAAAGAGGAATTGACCCGATGGAATGTGTTTCAAACGGTGCAGCAGTTCAAGCAGCCGTTTTAACAGGTGATGTAAAAGATATTCTTTTACTTGATGTTACACCTTTAACATTAGGTCTTGAAACTTTAGGAAATGTCAGAACTCCTATCATAGATAGAAATACAACAATTCCTGTAAAGAAATCTCAAGTATTTTCTACCGCACAAGATAATCAGCCGGGAGTGGAAATACACATTTTGCAAGGTGAAAGACCTATGGCAAAAGATAATGTTTCGTTGGGAAGATTTACTCTTGACGGAATACCACCTGCGCCGAGAGGAGTTCCTCAAATTGAAGTTACATTCGATATCGATGCAAGCGGTATTTTGCATGTATCCGCAAAAGATTTGGGAACAGGTAAAGAGCAGTCAATTAAGATTACTTCTTCAACAAAACTTTCGAAAGAAGATATAGACAAATATGTTAAAGAAGCAGAGCAATATGCTGCAGACGATAAAAAGAAAAAAGAAGAAATCGAAGCTAAAAACGAAGCCGACAATTTAGTTTATGCAACAGAAAAGAGTTTGAAAGAACATGGTGACAAAATTTCTCAAGATGAAAGATTGAAAATCGAACAAGCTATCAACGACACAAAAGAAGCAATTAAAGGCGGCGATATAGCAAAGATTAAAGAAGCTAAAGATAAACTTTCCGATGCTTCACATAAATTAGCTGAAGAAGTTTATAAAGCTGCACAACAACAGCAACAGGCTAATGCTCAAGCCGGAGCTGCAGGTGCAAATGCAGGAGCACAGGCAAATAATAATGCCGGTGGAAATAATGACGATAATGTAGTTGATGCTGAAGTTGTAGACGATAAAAAATAACTAATCTTTTGAATTTATGCTTCGTTACACCGCACCTCATTTACTTTTCAATGTAAACTTCGGTGCGGCGTGCCTAGCCTAAAGTTCAAAATCTTTAGTTATTCAGGTATAGGTGTCATTCCGGACTTGATCCGGAATCTATAAAAAACAGAACTATCAATAGGTGAAATACCTATTGATAGTTTCGCAAGTTTAAAAGATAAAATTTTTAAAACATATTAAAAAGATATATTTTAATGATTCTATTTAAAATAGGAGAGTTTTTATGGAAGTTTTAAAAGTTGATTGCAAACCATTTGATGAAATTAGTCTTTATGAAATTATAAATTATAGTAAAACCGGTGTTTATATCATTTGGGATAGTCGTTCAAAAAAAAGACCAACTTATATAGGTGAAGGCGATTTAATGAGTAGATTATGTAGTCATAGAAATATAAAAAATGAAGGTTTTGCAAAACCAATAGATGGTTATGTAATTAACATTTATCAAATTTCAAAAAAAACAAGCACTACAAATGTTACAAAATATAATGATGAGATAACAGAAAAAGAATTAAAACAAAATTCAGAATTAATAGAGTTTATTATGTTATATTTGGCAAATCAAAATTATCTTGCTCCTATTAAAAATATAAGTTCAGGAAAATCTAAAACCTTAGAAAAAAAATTTATTAATAATAATAGAACATTATCTATATGCTTGAATGGATATAATCCATTTATAAGTGTGAATAATTCAAAAAAATTAAAAAAAGAAATTATTATAAAAATTCAGGTTAAAAAAGGTGAATTATTTTTAGTAGGAAATGATTATAAAAAATTATTTAAAATAAAGTATTAATTTGTTATGGAAAAAGAAAATAAAAAAAATATAAATATTTGTATATTTTTAAAAAGATTTTATAGAGAGAACAAAATCTTTTCAATAATTATTTTTATTTTTTGTCTAATAGCTATATTTAATATAATTTGGTCTTTTTTTGATCAAACTAAAAGTAATATTATTGGTGATAGTAGTGGATTATTAAATACAATTTTTTCTGGATTGGCTTTTTTGTTATTGATATATACTGCAGCATTACAAAAAGACGAATTATCTTTGCAAAGAAAAGAACTTGAACAAACAAGAGAAGAATTAAGAGGACAAAAAGAACAATTTGAGATTCAAACTAAAACTTTAAAAAGACAACAATTTGAAAACACTTTTTTTAATATGCTTTCTTTACAACAAAATATCATTGATAATCTTGAGTATGGTTTAAGAGGTTCAAATAAATATTGTACAAGTAGAAAAGTTTTTCAGGTACTAAGTGAAGATTATTTTTCGTTTTTACAACACAGATTTAAAGAAGGGAAAATACATGATATTAATAACAAAGAAGAAATAATAGTCGTTACAGAAAATTTTAAGAACAGAATATTATTGGATCATTATTTTAGACATATGTATAGGATTATAAAGTTTGTTAAAGACACAGACCTTATAGATAATAAAAGTAAAAATGAATATATAGATATTTTAAGAGCAACATTATCACCATATGAATTAGTTTTGCTTTATTATAATTCTTTTTTATATGAGAAAATGAAAAATTTTATTGATGAATATAATATATTAGATAACTTAAGAGAAGAACTCTTATTTGATAAAACTCGTAATTATCTTGGCTATGCTTGGTAATAAGTTTGTAGTATTATAAAAAATTTCAAGTACTTTTCAATGATTTTATTGAAGTATAAGGACATAACAATGATATTAAATAAATTTTTTGAAAAAATAGAAAAAATTAAACCCAATCATACATCCTTGTTTATTTTAGAAACATTTATGGATTTGCTTCGTTTTTTACATAAAGAAGAATATTATCATATTAGAGAAAAATTTAAAAATAAAATTTTTAATAAAAAAGATATAGAACTATTGGAAGGATTTGTAGACAAAATTTGCAAACAAGAATATCTGCCAATTTATATTCAAAAAAAATTAAGTAATAAGAGATTTGATTTAAATGAAAATTATATTAAAAACATAACAGAAATTAATTTAGAAGAAATAAAAAACAAATTCTATTATAAAAATATAATATCCACACAATATATAATAAAAACATACGAATCGTTTTGTAAAGGAAATATTGATGATATTATAGAAAACACTAAAAATAAAAATTTAGACGATATTTTTATGTCTGGAATAGAAAATATTTATAAAAATTTTATAAGTCAATATAGATACGAAATTGTTTTTAGAGCTTCTTCAAAAAATAATAAAACAGAAAAAGTAGAGACAGAACTTCCAAGTTTATTTTATAAAGAAGGTTTTATTTCTTATGAGAAAGAGATTTTTCACGATTTTATTGCTGCAAATCCGAGTGAGTTTGAGAACATGACAACATTTGATAAACTCACTAAAATGAGACACTATGAAGTTCCTAATAGATTATTGGATGTAACAAAAGATCCTCTTCTTGCTTTATATTTTGCTTGTGGTGAAAAAGAAAATGCAAAAGATACAAAATTAGAAGCTATACAAAATTTAATAGATAATTGTAGAGATAATAGTATTAATAGTGAAGATATTAAAAAAATTATGGAAGAAAAAAAAGAAATATTTAATGGATCTAAAAAAATTTTTATTTATGCAGTAAAAGAAAAATATATAAAATACTACGATTCAGATACGGTTACAGTTTTATCAATATTATCAAAATTAAAATATAAAGATAAAAGAGTACTTAAATTAATTGTTGATTTTTTTAAAATGAAACAGTTTCCTACTATGACTAATGATAATTTGTATTCTTTTGACGATTGTAAAAATTTAAGAGATACTATATCACTTTCTTTTTTAGATATAAATATGGAAGAAGAAATTGATAAGTATATAAAAAAAAGAAATGAATTAAAAAAACAAATATCATTATTTGATTTGTGTAAAAATATAGAGAAAGATAATGAATCGTTTATAAATAATTTATTATCAGAATATGGTTCATATATTATAAAAACAAAGAATAAAAAATATAAAAATAAAACAATACAAACAATATTAAACGAAAATTCAAAAACGATCAAAGATTATAAGAATAGCTTGACTTTTTGTTTAAAGAATATTCTAGTTGATTCTAGAAGAATATCTTATTTTAATGATAAATTTAAGTTAAACTTAAGTGAAAATGAAATTGAAGATTTAAAAAGAATAGAAGCTGTGTCAAAAGATAGTAAAATTTTTAGTTTAAATGAACTTTTTAATTTTTTTGTCTCAACTTGTGTTGGGGAATTAAATTGGCAACTTAAACAAGAAATCCCTGGTTGGTATGAAAATGTTTTAGATTTAGAAACTTTTACAAAATGTTATTTAGTGAAACCAAAAATGAATAATCCAAGAATTATAGCACAAAGTGGTGCATTTTTTATTTATCCTTTTGAAGATACAGATATAAAGGATTCTTTATTAGGAATAGATCTTTTCAAAATAGAAAAAAATGAGGAATTAGAATTAAAGGAAGAATTAAAAGATTTAAATATAAAAGAAACTAAGTATATGCCTGATGATTTAACAAAATATGCAGAAGAAATAAGAAAGAAATATGGTTAGTTAAAAATATAAAATACAATATAGTCGTTTTTGGCTTTCGAAGAATTTTAAGTTTTTAGTTTAGAACGAGTAGTATAAAATATAAAAAAATTGCGAAGTAAAGAAGTAAAATACATTGCTTGTTGCTTTGTAAGACTTTGAAATTAAAATATAAAATACAATATAGTCGTTTTTGGCTATCAAAAACTTTTATATTTTTAGCTGAAACGAGCAATTTACTGACTGCGGTGTACAAAGGAAAAAACGAAGTGGCTGGTACATAAAGGAAGTAAATGCGAAGTTGTAAGCAAAAAAATAAAAGTTGTTTAGCTAAAATAGGAGCAAGGAAATGAAAAAAGATTTTTATGAAGTGCTTGGTGTTCAAAAAGGAGCATCGGCCGACGAAATAAAAAAAGCATACAGACATTTGGCAATAAAATATCATCCGGACAGAAACCCGGGAAATAAAGAAGCCGAAGAAAAGTTTAAAGAGATAAACGAAGCTTACGACGTTTTGTCTAATCCGCAAAAGAAACAGCAATATGATGCATTCGGTCACGAAGGTATGAACGGTATGGGCGGAGCAGGTGCCGGCGGTTTCGGTAATATGGGTGATATGGGCGATATATTCGGCGATATATTCGGCGATATATTCGGTGGAGGCAGAGCAGGAAGATCGTCGGGCGGATCTCAAAGACAATACAGAAAAGGTGCGGATTTAAGATATGATTTGGATATATCAATGCTTGATGCAATGACAGGAAAAGAAGTATCTTTGGATGTTACTAAAAGAGATACTTGCCAAACTTGCGGCGGAACAGGTGCAAAAGCGGGAACAACTCCGAAGACTTGTCCTCAATGTAAAGGTAGAGGACAAGTCAGAGTAAACCAGGGATTTTTCTCTTTTACTCAAACATGTCCTAAATGTCATGGCGAGGGACAAATTATAGATAATCCTTGCCCTACTTGCAGAGGAACGGGAACAATAAGAACAAATAAAACAATAAAAGTAAGAATACCGCAAGGTGTTAACGATGGAAGTACATTAAGAGTTTCCGGTGCGGGAGATGCGGGTCCTAAAGGTGCACAACCGGGAGATTTGTATGTTATTATACATTTAAAGAAACAACCGGGATTTGTAAGAGAAGGTGATGATTTGCATACTGAAATAAAACTTACATTTGCGCAAGCATCGTTGGGAATGGAATATGATGTTCCCGTATTAGACGGAAAAGTTAAAGTTAAAATTGCTCCGGGAACACAACCCGGAACGATATTAAGGGTTAGAGATCAGGGGTTCCCTAAACTCGGCAGAAGAGGAGTAAGGGGAGATCTTTATGTTAAAGTAAATATAAATGTTCCGAAAAGTTTAAATTCCGAACAGAAAAAAGCATTGTTTGAATTTGCAAAAACCATGGGTGAAGTTCCGAAAGATGCAGTTCAGAAAAACGACAGTTTCTTTAAAAAGTTTTTCAGTTAATAGTATTTTGTTATACAAAATGGTAAAATAATTAAAACCTTACAAAGAGAGAATGATGAAAAAAATAATAAGTTTGGCAATTGCATTTGTGTTTTGCTTCGAAAGCTTTTCTTATGCAAATTATAACGGATATAAGTCGTATATAAAAGGTTTGCTCGCGTTAAAGAAGGGGAAACCGGAAGTCGCTATTTCCGAATACGAAAGAACTTTATCTTATGATTCGGATGCAACAACAGTTTATAAAGATTTGGCTCTTGTATATTTACAGCAGGGCGATATTAATAAAGCATTGGAAAGTGCAAAAAAACTTCAAGAACTTGAAAATGATAATGTAAAAACACAAATGTTTTTAGGCTCGTTCTATCTTTCAATAAATGAAATGCTTTTGGCAAAACAATGTTGGGAAAGAGTTTTGGAACTTGAACCCGAAAACGAAATGGCAACCGTATATTTGGCCGCATATTACTATTCCGACAACAAACTAAAAGAATCAATTGATTATTGGACAAAGTTTTTGGAACAACAACCGGAATCTGCAGAAGGGTATTTTCAACTCGGATTAACACAGGAAAAACTCGGTATGCTCGATGAAGCCTTGCAATCTTATAAAAAAGTTAACGAAATAAAATCCGAAGCTCAAGAAGGATATTTGGCAAGAGCCAGAATCTACGAAAATAAAAAAGAATACAAACTTGCAATTCAAGAGTACAAAGAATATGCAAAACTTTTTTCCGGAAATGTTGCTATATTAACTTACTTGGGTAAATGTTACTTTGAAGAAAAGAAATATGCGGAAGCCGAGGAAGTTGTTTTGAAAGCAAAAGAAACGGCACCGAACAATGTAATTTTAAATTATTTGTTGGGAATGATATATGAAAAGCAAAACAAAATATACGACGCAATAGATGTCTTCGAATATATAGTAAAATTGGAACCTACCGCATCAAATTATACAAGGTTAGGTTATTATTATGCATTAAAACAGGATTATAAATCCGCGGAAAAATATCTTGACAATGCATTGGAAAAAGAACCGTTAAATTCCGAAATATTATATTTGGCAGGTTTGAATTATATTGACTCAAAAAAATTTGAAAAAGCTAAA
>ODAI010162888.1_pt1 | contig 15411 bp, 24 predicted proteins | sample 1539321 | NCBI WGS metagenome assembly ODAI01 (sample SAMN02144231, study PRJEB22623) | gut metagenome | biome: sheep rumen | host: Ovis aries | place: New Zealand
CAATGCCCCCTTTAGGAGATAAATGGCAAATAATGTTGTTGTCCATTTGATGCTATTATTAAAATTCTTAGGCAAAGGTAATGCTTTTACTTTGGTGTTAGGCTGCTTTAAGCAAAACCTTAACTATATTTAAAGAGTTTATTATAAAAGAAAAAGGGAACAGCATTGCCATTCCCTCTTTATAGTCACTCTACCTCAAATTCATGTATATAGATAAAGTTTTCATCACTTGCTTCGGAGTCTTCATAATCTTCATTGAACTTCTCTACATCTTTCTTAGACTTTACTCTGCCATGAGTAATGGTATCAAGCCACTGATATACCTGCTCTTCAGTCTTAAAGTATTCAGAATTATAAATACCATCAATACAGGTGTCTACCCAGTATCTTTCAGAGAAATACTTTCCTTCTCTGTCGTTGGTACAATATATTTCCATACCAGGCTCTTCCACTACCCAATAGACTTTGATGTCTGGGAAATGTTTTTCCAGGAGTTCCGCAAAGTCCTGTAAGCCCCATCTTTCCTCAGAGGAAAAACACAGGGCATCATTATCCTCATCCCATGCGGGTTCCTCTGAAATTTTCCCACCAAGCCTTGTCTTTCCCTCTACAATTGGAAGCTTAAGATACTTAGCTGCCTGATATAACTCATACTCATTGCTATCACTATGAACAGCTACTACAATAGCCTCATTAATCTTCTGAAGGGTTTCTTCTGGCCCTTCAATAGCGTATGCTACACTTGCCATGTTTGCCATAATTAATCTGCTTCTATGAATACCTTAAATTCATCTTCCCTGACCAAATCTTCCCATACACCTTCGGCATAGTCTTCCCAAGGAGCTACAGGAGTGTCTTGAATAATACCTACTCCACCTGAATATATCTGATAAAGAATAATCTCCTCTCCAAGAAATACTTCTTTCATAAAGTAGTAGGTATCAGTGCTTCCATCCTCTATACTTTCTGTATGCAGAGGAGTAACCTTGCCACACTCAAGGAAATTAAGAAAACTTATAAAATCTTCTTTGCTAAAATATCTCTTCACTATAAACGATTCCTTCATATTCTATTATTTTAAACTTAATGGGAGGAGGGTGACTAACCCTCCCTTAGTTTTTTCAGGCATCTGCCAATTATTGATTCTGAAGAGAACTTACAAGAATAATGTTCTTCTAGCCAATCAATAAGAGATTTTACATTAAACTTATAACTAGCTACAGTCTGCTGTCTGGTTACTGTATGGGTATCTGTACCATACTCACAGGAAAAACAAACCTCCTTTTTAGGTGGTATACTGCCCTGTATCTCTCCTCGTTCCAAAGCCTCTCTGATAGTTGCTTTGGGTATGCGGTCATAAAATTGAGATATTCCTTTTGCAGTTTCCAAAGAAACTAGGGATTCCCTTCCCATAAGAACAGAGGCAACTTTATCAGCTGTCCTAAAGTTGATTCTACCAAAGTCTTTTACTTCTTTCAGTACTTCATTATAAGTACTCTTAGGAGAATGTTCCTCACATGTTACATCTCCGTTTTGACATATTTCTTTGGCATAAGCTCTGATGACTATATCATCAGGTTCACCGCCACAAAGCCTTACTAGTTTTGTTAATAATATTTCTATTTGTTCCATGATATAACCTTATTTCATTAATTCTATTACAAGTTTCTTTGTCTTCTGTACATAACCCTCAGTCATCTCAATGATATTGATGTCTTTCTTCTTTGAGAGGCTACAAATAAGTATGGGATTGTGGACTACTGCAATAATTTGAGTTTGTGGTTTGTGAATAGATAGAATGCCCTTAACATGACTGATATTTTCCAATGAGAGATTCCTGTCAGGTTCATCCATGAGAATTGTCCATTCCTCAAATCCTTCCTGATGATGGTTCTCTATGTACTTCCAGTATAGAGGCTCACTCTCCTTAAACTGCCTATAGTCAAAAAGCAGCTGGGCATTCCCTCCAAACATGTGCTTCCAGAGGGAGTTGAGTGCTATTACCACGCCTTCTCCTGTAGAGGCAGTCTTCTGGTTTATCATAGTGCCAAAATCTTCAAAAGTCTCTACGGCCTGGTTCCCCTCCTTCTCTCCCGCATGAGATAGGCGGAAGATATTTCTCTGGTAGTCTGCATATACATCAACGCCATCAAGCAGTACTCTGTTCTCTAAAGGTCCTTTGAAGAGTCTATTGACATTTCTTCTGTACATTCCTTTACCGCAGCTTGTGAAGTCTACCATAAGATACCTCTCAATGAGTTTCATCAGAGTAGTCTTGCCACAGCCATTCTCTCCTACAATGATATTGACACCAGGCTTGAAGACATACTCCTTTCCATTCTGGAAGCTATCAAGGTCTGGGAGATGGTGGATGGGCGTGTTTTTATTGTCTTTGATTGCTACTTTATATACCATAACTCAATCAATCATTATACATCCATACTGTTTACCCCACTTTCTATCCTTGAGAACTTCCACCTTGTAGGGAGTATAGTAGCTTGGGCCATCAAACATCACTATTTCTCTGTCGAGGTTTTCATCCCCAAGGTCTTGGAGGGCTTTAATCAATTCTCTTGCTGTCATAATTAACTGAAATCTATAAATCCCGCAAATCTTAAACCATCAGAATAGAAGTCAGAGTTAGTCCATGAAGTGAACTCATAGCCTTCACTCTTCAGGAAATCAGTTAGTTCTCCTGTGATAGGATATTCCCTGTAATAATTGTTTCGCTCTCTTTCATAGGTTTCATATGATGCAGCATCCCAACCTTCATTTTCCCCATAGCCCCATGAGAGGGCCATTTGCCAGAACTCTTCCTTGTCTTGGAGTTCTTCGTACTCATCATAGACAAGTACATCGCCCCTAAAGATGAAGTCATGCAACCCTTGTTTTGTGAGTGGATACATGTATAAGGCAGTTGGAGGGTCTTCAACCCATGTCCGCGTGTGGTTCTTGTCTTCAAGGTGCCCATTCCTTATGACAAAGACATTGGGATTCCAAAGAAATTTCCATCCACCAGAAGCTTTTCCAAGATGGACTTTACCTCCAATAATCTCATCGTTGTCATAGCTTCTTTGAATTCTACTATACATTTCTTTAGTCAGCTGTTCAATGAGATGGAAGTCATTAGCTTCTATGGCATCATAGAGTTCTTTTTTCCTTTTCTTTGTAGGAATGATATGTGCATAGTAGTTGGTGCCCATAATTAATCAAATTTAGAAGGTTTACTCATAATATCCTCCCATATACCTGCTTCTTGCATAGCCTTTTGAGCTTTCTGTGCAAGAAGGAGCATGTCTGGGTGAGGACTGCCTGTTCTGCCAAACAGGCGCAAATCAAAGAAGTGACGCCAATCAGAGCTGAAGCCAGTCATAATGATTTCTGTCTTAGTGGCATTGGGAAGGACATCTCTTGCTTGTTGGGGAGTATAACCGTTATTTAAAAGGGTAAAATAGTTTTTCTCTGCAAATATTAAAGACTCAAAGAAGGGATATTTTCTTTCTCCTTGCTCATTTAATTCTGCCCCGCACACGACTAAGCCCATAAAAGAGTTTGCATCTTCTTCATTTTCTTCTAACCAAGAAGGAATAATAAAAGTAATCTCACCTCCATGTCTTTCCTTAGAGTAGTTGATATATCTCTGAGACTCCATTAGGAAACTAAATACACGATGTCTGGTAAGCTCCTGCGCAATAGCTCTACTACAAGTAAATCTTATAGTGTATCTCTTCTCATGGAACTCTGTAGGAGAGCATAGATACTGAATGTCATCAAGCCAGTTGTTTTCTACAAGGACTCGATAGTTGGTGGTCACATAATTATGTGTTCCACGCATCATTGTTACTTTAGAATACCTTGTAAACTCTATTTCATTGTATTTTCCAGCCACTCCTCTGTAATGAGAGAGAGCTTCTTCATCAGTATAAGGAATAGCAAGATACACAGTACCATGCTCTAAAGCAGCTCCATGCTTAGACTTAATCATCCTGTCTACAAAGTCCTTTGCAGATGTAGGAGTGATTTTATCCTGCGAGTGATAGGCAGTTCTGCCTGCCAGTTCTATCATTTTGTAGATACCATCAAGACCTTCTTCTTGAGGGATATATTCTGCTTTACTTTCTATTAATTTCATTTCAATACTTCTTTATGAAAGGTTACATTTCCTTCGGTGAACATCCATTGATAATCATTAGCATTATGTCCAAGATACACCTATTCTACAATAAATGCAATCCAAGTTAACAGCCTCAGAATATCCTTGTCTTCTGCAAGCCAGAAACTGGTGCCATTGTTGCACACTTTGACAAAGGCCACATTATATTGTTCTATCCATTCTGTACAACAGATAGAAGGCATCATAAACTCATAAAACTCACGAATACTATCATTGCCTGGATAGATAGCATCTATTTGTTTCTGAACAGCATCCTCTCTTTCTTTGGTACTCCTGCTTTTAATCATATAAGAGAAATCATCTGCATTATCAATGGCAGAATCTGGACACAAAGCATACTTATATGGAGAACCCTTCATTATAGGAAGCTCTTCCATCCTCAATCCCCAAGGAAGAGAATCCCCAAATACACTTTCAGCCTGTTTGACTACTACACTGCCCCCTTTCCTAAGCCTGTCTAGGTCAGATAAATCCTTTCTGATAGCATTTGACAGCTCTCTTGTTGGAGTTCCATCCGACTCAAAAAGTGAGGGATTGTCCTGAGGCTTGTCTAGTTCAAACTGAAAGAACTGCTCTTTAGTTATAGACTTTACTCCATGTTTCTTTGCAATTTCAGACATTCCTTTCAGGGATTTATTCTTCTTATATAGAAGACACAACTCACATAAGTAGTTGTAAAAATTTTCATAATTAATCATTATCGTATATTTTAAATTTCGACTTTATTACCTCTTTTTACTAATTCTAGGACTTTATCCTGATGCACATTAGCTCTCATGGCTTCATGGCGTATGAACCTCCAGAAGTCATCCATAAGTTCTTTCTCTGAAATAGTCATAGTCTTAATCATTAAAGGGTTTACAGTCTTCATCACAGTCTCTTAGGAATTTCTCCTTGGGTATCTCCTCCCATGCCCCACAATGGGGGCAGTGGAAGAGATAGTGGCTTTCATCCTGATGTTCCTTGAGACCTTTATACTCCATCCTGTGCTGGCAATACTTACACTGTCTGCAATGGAACCATGTGAGATACTTTGTAGAAATGACCAGACAGAATCCTATAATAGCGAACAGGATAATGAGGCCAAGGAATTTGATAATCTCAAATACAATCATGATTCTTCGATAAATTCTGTTTCATCTTCAGACCAGTCTTCGCATTCCTTAATAAGGCTTTCAGTGTATTTATGGGACTTAAATACTACTCCGCTTCTCATGTTCTCTTCAAGGAACTGCTTAAACAGTGCAAGAAGCTGTATAGGAGTATGGTAGTCATTCTCATGGTACTCTTCAGCCCAGTTGGTATCTGATGTATCATCGGGGTCATGCCAGGAAGAGGCGTAGTAGCCCCCTTCGTCATCAGGCTCATAGTCTACTCCAGAAGCTCCAGGGGTGTAGTTGCTGGTAGTGACAGAGACTGTCTTGCTGAGGGTCTGTGAACATGTGACATCAAAGTCTTTCTCAGGGATTGGAGAGTCATTCCAGGGGGTGCCTGGAGTGTGGTCACTCAGCCCATCGGGATAGTTATTCATTACTGGCCTCCTTCTTGTCAAGGTTCATCAGATTATCAATGATGTTCTGTCGAGAGTTGATGAAATAGTACTCATTATCACAGTTGAGACCAAAGAGGACAACATCATTATTCTTGTATGCCGTATAGATAATGTCATACCTTTCCTCACGTAGTTCTTTTCTACTGTCATCATTGAGGTAGGGATTCTCAAACAGCATCAGATGCATGAGTGTGTCAACATCCTTCTCTGCCTGTGGCTTGAATGCGAATACTATGTGGTCATCGTATCCTCCCATTAGGCTCCATGCATCATGCTCTTTGCTGACAATAAGCTTGCTGGCCTTGGTCCTGATGACTCCCTTGGCACTCTTCTCATACTCGTCACACTCCTGGGCACTTTGAAAGACTGTGCCATCAGTAGCTTCATAGCGGATGTAGGTATCTACTACTTCGCGCTTGATTTCTTCTTTGATTTCTTTCATAGTTTATTCTCCTAATTCTATAATGTTTAATTCTTTATATTTGTTGAGATACCACAATGCTTTGTCGATGTCCTGCATTCCATTCTTTGAGCTGTGCCTCCAGAGGTATTTGAAGCTGTTGCAGAGACAAAAGTGGGCAACTGCTGTCCTGCCAAAGGCATTATGCATGGCTGTGATGCAGTCTATGCCTTCCTTTGCATAGGACTGGTAGTGAGAGGGGTTGTTGACAAGGTCTTCATCTTGGAACTGGCCTGAAGGAGATGCTTCAGGCACATCGGCTTCTTCTATTAACTCCCCCTTGGCGTTTATTTTAATGTGTCTACTCATTGCTATTTGCTGTTAGATACTCATAGTCTACCTGTTTAATGCCTTCAATCTGCATGTCATAGCCTTGATGAGACAATTCATTGGCTCTTCGGTTTGCAGCTGTAAGATTGTCTGCCCATAGAAGAACTTTATATTTCATTTTCTTTTCAGTACCATCATCCTGTAGGAAGATGTCGATAAGAGTGGCAACAAAAGATGGTAGAGTATTGTCAATTGTCTGATCATCAATTTCCTTAATCTGAGAAAGCTTAAGACTTTGTATCTCAAAGTTTTCCACTGTTCCCTCCTCTTGCTCCTGAACCAAGGCAGACATTACTCTGTATTCTGCATTGGAATAAAGCTCACAACTGTCAACCACATAGGTTTCTGTTCTCTTTCGTGTCTTGCCATCAATGACTCTGGCAACCTTTACTCTTACTTCTATCAGCATGTCAGTGTTTACTATTTAGTGATTTACTTTTTATAATTGTAGCGGCCCATGTGCCTTCATCCTTGAGTTAATGAAGCTGTTTCGGAATACGGAGAGTTGCTGTACTATCTCTTTAGTAGTCCATGATGGGTCAATAGGAGCCAGTGGGGTTCCTGCATAGGCAATATAGAGAGAGTCATCAAAGTCCCTAACCCTGATAAGCTCTTCTGCCTGCTGGTGTATTTCAGCTTGGCGCTTGGTCTGCTGTTTTTCTCTGAGTGTTCTTATTAATTCCATATTATTGTTTTTTGGGCTGTTATGGTATGACAACGTACTTGACATTTAATGTACCCAATGATCACTTACTTCTGCTTCTGCTGGGATAGGCAGTTTAGTACAGATAAGAGATGCCCCATGTTCCATACACTCCTTGAGTTTGGCAGGTACAATATTATGTAGTTCCTTTGGATAGATGATGTTTGCTTCATCATGCACTAAGGCAGAAAGTTCTACTGTATGGAAATAACCATTATCTACTATCCAGTTGAAGAAGTCTGTCATAGCTATTTTGAGAATCACAATGCCAGAACCCTGTGTGGGGGCATTTAAAGCCATACGGTCATACTTACTTGCAGCCTTAAAGTGCATGGATACTTCTTGAGCTATTGCATCACCAGTACCTTTATGTTTGGTTCTGTACTCTTCCCAGAACTGCTGAGTAAAAGACTTCTGTCTTTTTACCCACTCATCATGGTCATACCAATACATCTTATGTCCACTATATTGACACATGAGAATATAACCATTCTTACGGACAAACTCAGAGCCTCTCTTTTTGAAGTCTGCAATACCAGGGAAACCAGAGTCATAAGCCTGCTTGAAAGCCAAAGCTTCCTCCATAGTGCATCCCATAGCACCTTGAATAGCATATTCAGAACCACCAAACTGCTGACTGAACTCAATGGGTTTGACATGTTTTCTTAAATCAGGATAAAGTTTCTTGATGTCCTTGATTGGAGTATCACGGGGAATCTCATTCTTATACACCATATAGGCACATAGTGAATGCATATCACCAGAGCCATGAAGGAACTCATCAAGCATAGCTTTCTCATTATAGATGTCTGCACCAAGTCTTGACTCAAGTGCTGAATAATCGCAGCTACACCACTCATATCCATCAGGAGCAGTAAAAGCACCTCTTGTAGGTTCATCAGCAGGCAGTTGCTGCATGTTAGGATAGGTACATTCCTTAGAAGGAATCTTTTTATACTTAGCCAAATCTGTGTTAGGCTGCTGGGAGCCACAAGACATTCTACCTGATGCAGCCCCTAGCTGCTTATAGACAGTATGAATTCTATTGGTTTTAGGATTAATGGCATTTAAATGACCCTGGCCAAAAGAAGAACATACCTTAAAGTGTTCCTGATAGTCAAAGTAAAGTTTCAGGAACTCATCACAGATGCCTTTCTGAGGTTTCAGTAGTTTCTCCAGCACACTATCCTTATCCTCACCAGTCTTTTTATCCTTGGTCTTGGTGTTAAAGCCCAGTATCTTAGCAATTTTCACTACCTGTGTAGAACTTGACCAGTTTACACTAACTTTTGGTGTCAGGTCAAAGCCACCCCAGAGGTCTCCCTGTGTATTGATATAAACAAATTGCCTCAAATCATTTCTGGTAACAACAAAAGCATTCAGATTTTCCTCTGCCTTCTCCAGTTTCTCCTGGTCAGATTTCATCTTGGCTTTCCATTTATCTTGGTCAAGATGGATGCCACACCATTCCAGGTATGCTATCACAGGCACGAAGTCACATTCTATCCTTGCAGCTTTCATTAGTTCCTGCTTTTTCAGGTCAGCAACCTGAGACCACATTATCTTTTCCAGATAAGTAACATCACCAGCAGCGTAGTTTATGACAGTAGCATCCAGTCCCCTCCAAACAATCTCACCTCTAACAGTCTTATCAATATTGATATGCAGCCTTCTGTCGGCAATGGCATTAAGAGCATAGGATATTTGTCCTGATGGCCATCCAAGATGTAATAACTGCTCACAGATCATGGTATCATATACTTTTCTTATAATTATACCATAGTTGAAGAAGAATTGAAGGTCAAATTTCCCATTCTGAAGTATGCATAGTTTGGACTCCAGCAAATCCTTATACAGCCTGATGTCAATAGTAGAGCAATCTATCACCATTCTAACATCAGCACTGTCATTCCCTATTTGAACACATAGGAAGTCACATAGGTGTGGATCACGGCCTGTGGTCTCACTATCTAACTGAACAACCTGCCAGTCCTGCATCATGAGCAGGGACTCTTCAGCTGAGATAATCTTATAGTCCTCCCAGTCAAAGAGTTCCTGTTGTTGGGTTACAAGATACACCATTATTTCTTGCTGTAAGCTACGAGTGTCTTGAAGTCTAAAACAATATTGTTCTCCTTAAGAAACTTGGAGCCAAGCATACCATGAAGAGGTATTGCATGACATTTGCGGATACTAGCAAATGCCTCTCGAAGATTATCAGAGACAATGAACATTCCTGTGAAAGTCTCTCCTTCATACTCAAAGGTAATATTGCAGCCTTCCACATCATAGTTGCCTCCTATACCATAAACTATGCCTTTGTAATCTATCATCTCATACTCTATACTATCAAGTGCCTCCTTGCTGATCACATTATCATCTGAACCTGTATCAATGATAAAATTCAATTCCTTATCACCTTGGTAGAAAGTTACTATGGGAATATTAGGGCTGGTAAAGCCTTTTGCCAATGAGAATGAAAGGAAAGCATTATGATTGTTCTTTTTCATAGATTTAATTATTTAAGATTATTTGTTTGCTGTACCCTCTCCAAAGCCTTTGCGTTCAGGGTTATTAAGGTACTCTACTTTCATAAGTTTTACACTATTAGAGAATAGCCATTTGAATTTCTGCCAGACTGTAGCTTTCTGTGAAGGAACTACCCTAAACTGGGCTATGCGAGTACCTTTGGGGATGGTGACAGTCCTTGTGGCTATAATAGGCAGTTTCCATTCATCCTTGTCAGATGCAAATGACCTGTCTATTATACCCATAGCATTGGTTTGAAGTATGCCATACTTCTTAAAGGAAGAAGAGCGTGGAAGGAGATGGCATTCCATGCCTTTCGGCATTTCCATAGCTACCCCCAGCGGAATGAGATGGAAGTCAAAGTCTACATCTCTTATTCTTACTTCTGGCGTATCTTTCTTTTGATTGAGTTTATGGAGCTTATTTGCTTGTGGGGCCTTCAGCTTGACCTCTTCTGCTGTATAGAGATCATACCAATCACCTATCTCAAAGTCTATAGGGAAACATCCCTGAGTTTTTTCTAATACTTTTATAGTCATTTGTTTTCTAATTCTTTTAATTGTGATTTAAAACTTTTAATAGCTGTGTCCAAGCTGGTATTTTGGCTTGGGAACTCTTTGGTGATGTCTTCAAGGCATCTTATCCAGTCCTTCAATTTGTAGGGTCTTTCATAATCCATTTCTCTGCATTGATTTAGTCCAATCCCATAGCATCTCTCCAGGATGAGTGATATGGTAGAGTCTTTGATTAGTAGTAGGAGAATCCAGTCCTCCTAATTCTACATCAAAATGACCCTCCTTGTACCAATCCAAATATTGAAGGATGCCCTGATGTTGCTTAGGTAGTCTGTCTAACCCACAATACCATGCAGTCTTGACTCTCTTATGGGCATACATGAAGAGTTCTGTAAGGGCATCTATGTCAGACTCACCTCCCAAGAGAAGTAAACAAGTGATACCTTGGTGCTGATTGAGCAGGCCACACAGGGTTTCTACATCAAGAGGAGTGCCTTTGTCCTCCCAAAGCTCTCTTTGATTGCAGCCAACACAATGAATCTGACAGCCAGAGATAGAGAGTCCCAGGCTTATCTCACCTGGGATCTCTGTAAATACTTCTTTGCAAAATAAATACTTTAGCATACAGTTTCCTTTTTAGCAAACATTCTGTTGGAACCTTCCTTTTGTCTTGCCTTACTCCATGCTTTGATGGGTCTAAGGTAGCCAATTATCCTTGTCCACTGAGTGACTTTATTAGAGCCACAATGAGGGCAGGTATCAAAGGGATGCTTGGCAATGAAGCCACAAGAGTCACACTGAGTCTGAGGAACATTGAAGGTGATATAAGAGTTACCAACCTGTACAGCATACTCCAAAAGCTTAGTGTACTGTTCTTTATCCAGATTATCCTGTAGGTTCAGATGACTGGCCTGGCCTCCATCAATAGACTTTGCAATCTGACCTCCCTGCATAGCAATCTTGTCAAGGATGGAAGTATCATCATGTGCATCATAGATATAACTATTGTAGAGGTTTTCATCCTCAGGAACCCAATATTTTTCAGCCTTATCCCAATTATAGTTCTTGACACCAAGGCTTTCCGCAGGCACAAGTTCCAAGTTGAACATAAATTTCTTCTCAGAGTGCTGCTTATTATAGTCCTTGATAATACCAAGAATCCATGAGGCGAAGTCCATATAGTCCTTATTGTTGGATACTGTAAAACCTAAGAATCTTGCTGCCTCATTAAGACCATTGACACCTATTGTACAATAGAGCTTGTCAAAGGAAATATATCCTGCTTTGGTCTGAGGGAACATACCTTGAGCATCCATCTTGTAGAGACCAGTCTTATAGGCTTTCTGATAGTCATAAACTCTGTCAAGGATATGTTTTAGATACCATTCAAGAGTTTCTTTGTTCCACTCGTTGTTAATATCAAACCAACCTTGTTTAAACTTCCCATCCTCCATGTAGCTTTCAAATACACTCATGTCTTCTTTAACCCAATCTTGAACAATTCTATTAAGGTTAAGAGTCATCACATTGCAGGAACCTGTCTGGACACCTGTGAGACCTGTAGTAGAAGAGAAAGTGTTTTCTGTGATTTCATTGCGGAGTCTGCAACAACTTGAGATTGAGTCAGCATTCTCTGAGAGATATACAAAGAAGCTATCACCTTCCGCCCATTGGGTAGTCACAAAATCTTTATACTCCTCATCAAGGACATCTTTACCATCAGTGAGAAGACATATTGTCATAACAGGGAAGGTAAGAAGAGTCTTAGTCCTTTCTTCATTCAGCCACTTCATATATCTCTTCTGAAGCCAGTTGACTGCCTCCCAATGAGGTTTGGTTCCATCAGGAAAAGTAAAGTCGTCAAACATGGTATGCCAGTAATAACTGTCAAAGACATTGAAATTGGTGAAAGGAGACTGATAACCTCTATTCTGTGCAGGTTGATTAATGTAGTGGGTTACTGACTGAAAATATTGGTCAATAATATCTCCTATAGTCCTATACTCAAGAGATGCACCACTGGTTACCATATCTGACTTCTGCCAATAGTTTTCTCCCCATTCCTTTTCACAGAAATAGCTGAAGAAATTGAAGAACTCTCCATAGGCTCCTGCACCTTTCTTCAAAGCAGAAAGCAGGAATACAAGATTCTGGAATTGCCCACAGAAACTGCTTAAATGACGAGGAGCATGATTCTTAGTACCATCTATAGTATTAGTTCCATCTACCAAAAGAGGATATAATGTATAGGCAGAACAATAAGGTTTCAATACAGGAGAAGATGCTTCATCATGCTGATAAATAATGTGATGCTCCAAATCCTTGATATACTGGTCTCTGTATGGAGAATTAATTTCTGCAAGAAGTTGCTTCATCTCTCCTCTCTGAATAAGCCTATTTATATCTTTATACACTTCACTTTCAGCAGATGCCACATTCTTCCTGTTAGAATTAGCATTATCATCTGTGTTAGAGAGATTAGTAGCAGTATCTTCAGACTCAGTGTACTTGTGGATATACTTCAGTTTGTCTGAGATTAGGCGGGCTTGCTTATGCTGCTCTCTATAAAGCATATAAGCTTTGCCTACATGCCACCAATCAGCATTGATGGTAAGAAATTGCTCCACCTCATCCTGAATATCCTCCACAGATTGTTCCTTGTTCCTGTTAAGGCTTTTACAAAAAGCTTTAATTTCAGCTTTGTCTTCTATAGAAAGATCATACAGCTGAGCATCAAAAGCCTTTAGGATAGCATTCTCAATCTTCTCTGCATTAAACTCTTCTTTTTCTCCTGATCTTTTAATTACAAACATTTCTTCATATTGTTGAGCATTATTGTTTCTTTGTCAGGCACTTGATGATGTTGATACCATCCTTATTGATGCCATTGGGTACAGGTGGTCTGAGATTGAGGTAGCCTTGAAGCTCTTCACCAATCTCAAATGGGTCTCTGTACTCATTATCTTTGTCATCTATGAGAGTTCCAGTAGATTTGGTCAGTGGGAACTGCCATACTAATGGAGTGAGGGTATTCTTATTGACAACAATGAAACGATAGTCAGCCAATTCAAAGTCTTTGAAATAATCATCCTTATCCATGTTGGCCCTAATGTTTCTCCAATACAGACGGCTCTGTATCATGTAGGACCATTGCAGGAAACTGCCTTCAAAGTTCCACTCCTGATGTCCAGATGTCTTAAGGTCGATGGGATAGATGACTTTCTTTTCATAGTCAACAACTATCAAATCGACCATAGACCTGTAATGCACATTATTGTGAGAGAACTTGAACTTAAGCTGATAGTATCTCCTTATGGGAGAAAGTTCATCATTGTCTGCAAAATAGCCCGCTGTAGCAGGACTTTCCCTCAGGGCTCTTATCATATTGAGAGCATCCTGATACATGGCTGTAGATACTATGGTCTTATTGCTATGCTTCAGAGCGTTGTAATATTCTGCAATATTTCCAGTCTTGAGTACCTGCTTGTACCTGGTATTATCCCATTTGTCTGCTTGCCAGAACCCTACATCTTTAGCTACTTCAGAGACTATGCTTTCAGGTATCTCCTCAAAAGTATCAAAGGGAAGACACTGGCTGACAAGAGCCTTACAGATGTCCATACCACTATCTGTAACATTTACATCAAAAATGGTGTAGAGACTGTTAAATTCATCTTCACCTCCTGTAAGTGCTGTGTCTACCAACGAGCCCAGCAAGAGTGAAGGACTTTCTTTCCTGTCAAACAGATGGTCAAGACCATCGTATCCACTTCGCTCATAAGTAGCCAATGTGGAGTATGAAAGTGCAGGGTCTTCCCTGTAGGTTTTCTCAGGGACATTCCATGCAATCTCAGACAGTTCTTTCTGTATTTCCATTAGCTGTGACGGTTAGGTGCTTTTGTTATATACAAGTCATAGAGAGGTCCTTCAGCCTGATAGATAGCTGCAAGGTTGTCCATCTTAATGGGGAACTTCTCATTGGGATTCTTTGCCTGAAGGGCTTCCAAGTCATTGTATTCCTGTTCAAGACAAGGGAGGAAGTTATGAAGATACTTGATGAAATTTACTATTCTTTCTGTATTGCTGCCAACTTTTGCATAGCTGACAGAGGCATTGTTTCCTATGTTGTGATTTGCTATACTCATAATGTGATTTTTGTTAATTTAAAATTATATCCAAAGACATATTGTACATCACCTGTCAAAGATCGAAGGATTGTACTGTAAGACTTTTTTTGATGATGGATAGCAGCTAAAGCTTCTGCAATGGATGAGAATCTGTAGGTTTGATTGGTTTTATTTTTTTGTGGCTTGGAAGTGACTTCTACACAGTAGCCAAGATAGTCCCAGTGGTTATCCAAAGCTTCAAGGAGTTCTTTCTGATTCCTTACTATATAATAGATGGCATCAGGTTCATTCTCCTTGAGGTACTTGTAGAACATTTTTTCCTTAAGCTTGAAATCTGGGGTTTTCCACCCTTTGGTTTCAATCATTACAGGGCCTATGAAGAAGTCGGGTTTATAGTCAATCGCCCTTACCTTTCCTTTCTGCCAAGGACAATAGAATCCATCTTGGAGAGTATAAGTTTTTGACTCATACTCCCAATGGATGCCCATTTTATCCAGTGTTTCAGCTGTCTTGGCTTCCAGTTTGCTTTTGTACTTGAATCCATTATAGACAGTTGGTTCTACACCTACAATATGCTCACTCATGGTGTTTCTTAGACTGGGTAGATTTCTTGCCTTCTTTCTCTTTTTTCTCTCCTATAAGTTCTTTGATCAGTGTTGTCATTTCCTTGAGTACTCCCAGTGTAAGGTCTTCCAGTTTGTCCACCCTTTTCTCAAGGGCTTCAAAGTCTTCCTCAAGAGCTTCAAGGACTTCACATGGGCCATCCTCAACAAAGTCAAGGAGGTCTTCCTCAGAAGTATTCTCCTCTTCTTCCTCCACCTCACGTTCCTCCACTATGCCCATTTCAAGCATCAAGGGGAGGGAGGCTTCGGAGAATTCCATTTCACCCTCTACTTTATGTACACCAACTTTAGTCTTTTTAGTTAAATCCAACTTGATTTTGTCTCCAAACTGAAGTTCTTCGTCAGTCTCTGCAATAAAATACTTTTTCATCTTTTTTTGTTATCCTTTTTTGTTGTTA
>ODAI010808962.1_pt1 | contig 15411 bp, 11 predicted proteins | sample 1539321 | NCBI WGS metagenome assembly ODAI01 (sample SAMN02144231, study PRJEB22623) | gut metagenome | biome: sheep rumen | host: Ovis aries | place: New Zealand
GTTATCCACCAAAGTGGAAAACACCGGCTGATAGGAACAATTATCTTCAGATAGTCAAGACACTGTGTATTTGACGCTTACAAAGCATCTGCTATGGTATACTCTCCATATCTTTCGTAAGGAGAAAACTATGCAGAATAGCCTTAATGATTCCCAGATGGATATCATCGCTTTTTACACGGTATATGACCAAGCTTGTTCTTCCGAAGTTGAAGCGTCTGTGAGCTGCCAAATTGCTCTCTGGAAAAAGCTTCACTGTCCCGATCAAGTACACAGCACGGAGATTCTTTGTCCTCTGGTGTTTAATGGTGACTACATCCAGCTCCGATATGATTTACGAACAGCGTTGCGATCCTTCAAACACAAGAAAAGCACTGTTCTTCTCTTCAGTGATCCCTGCATGATTTTAGGCTCCATCGGACAAACGTGTGACTTTTTAGAGCGGGTTGCCTCAACTTATAGTGCTGTATATCTGCTTCCTGTGTCATTCCACACACCTGTCTACAAGTCCTACTCGGATAAGTTCTTCCCTGACCGCGCTTCTGGTGACAAATGCCGAAAAATCCCCCAGGAGATTTATGAAGAAATGCTGGTATATCTGAGCACAAAAAAAGAGGACGGAAAATATCCGTCCCAAAGAGAAGCATGTTTAAAATACCACGTAGAGTCACCAAACAGTCTTGCGAACTACGTCAGCAATAGGTATGGCCAGAGCGTGCGCGATTATCTTCGTAGCCTTGCAGATTACGAAAAGTGAAGAGGCTCAAGAGCACTTACCCTTGACCCTTTGCTCCGAAATATCTGATAATCGCCGTTTGTCCGACGACAAGTTTCAGCCTTTACGACTTAACGTTTGTTAATTGTACGGTATCATGCCGTTTGTAGCGGAACAGCATGCCGTCCCTCCGGACGGTTGTGCTGTTTTGCCGGAGTTTTCACATAATCACCCGAAAACAGGCATCTGGCCTGTGTACCAGATTTGTTAAACTGAAACGTTTTTTCATTATTTTCATTGTTTTACTTTTTCGGTGGTTCGTATAGAAACCCGTTTCAACTTTGTTTTACTATGTTGTACGGTTTGTTCTACATTTCCCACTCGAAGAATCTGTGCCAAATGATCATTCGCCAGGCACAGCCATTTTGGCACAAAAATAGTCCCTGAGAGTAGTAAACTGGAACTACCTTCAGGGACTATTGGCCCATGGCACAATTGAAAAATTTGAAATGGGTCAAGTTTTTATGCGTGTTATTTCCTTGATTTATAAGGCTTCTTTTTGTTTTGGAACATTTATAGCATTATTTAGGATCTATAGAATCCTGGCTGTTTAGTTCCTGATACAGTCTATACCACGAGAGATCATCCGTTGCAAGTTCTGTCGAGATACATGCTCCTTTAACTCTATCCCAGCATTCTCTTAGACAGTCATATGCTTCGCGATCCAGGAATACATTCTGCTTCAATTCATCTGGCAAGAGCATTTGGATCCATTTTAACAATCCTTGCCTATCAGGATGCTCCAGAAGAATATCTGTTTCTCTTGATAAACTTTCCATATAATCCATAACAGCGCTGCCGTCTATCGGATCAGATTCCTCTCCTGTGATTAGTGCTATAGCAAAGTTGCGGTCTCGGAGATCTTCTTCCAGGACTCCTTCAGGAACCTCTGGCTTTTCGCCTTCGTCTTTGGATGCGAAATATGCCATTATCTCATCCGCATGTTGGAGAATTCTTTGCTGACTCTGAAGGTCGTGCGTAATTTTAGCATGGTCTTTAGAACGGGCAGTATCTTTCGCGTAGATGGTCCCGCCAGGCACTAAATCTTCATATGATTTCGGCCTGTAGGCATCTACCTACTGATCGAATTCCATTGGACACCGCAAGCCTTCAAATTCGCCGTCAAGTTCATCACCAAGCTTCCAATTGCCCTGTGATTTATATGGTCCCAAGGATCCATCTTCCTTAAATCTGAAATGCTCCAGCATGTCCTTACTAAATGCAATATACTGCCCATATGCGGGATCATTGCCATCCTCTGTGAAACCTACCACACTTATTATTTTCGGAGTATATTCCTTATCCATTTCCTTATCTTCTGATGACATTTGAGCCACGAACTTCTTATGAAGCATAACCATCGGCTCTGTGATTGTAACAAATGCTTCATCCAGAGCTTCTCTGCCAGACTTCCTATTTAATTCCGAAATATTGGTATTATCTATTCGATAGTAGACGTTAAATTTTGATTTATCACGGCCACGGAATAATTTGTCGTTACCATATACAAGGACCTCGTTTGCCTTTACTTCTATTTTCATCGGAACCCTGCGATATGCCTGCTCAATACGGCCTTCGTCGTCTTTGTTTTCCTTTGCCATAAGAGCTGCCGCAAATTCCTCAAATGTTTGGGTGGTCGTAAAAATATTAACCTGATGGGTCAGAGTGACTTTCCCAAATTTGATGTTATAAGTTCGTTTCTTGGGGCTAAGCTCCATCAGGTTCAAAACGCCTTCGCTTCCATACTCATCACAAAGATCTTCCCCTCTTACGTCTTCCCAGATAATAACGGGCTGATATTCGTAATCGTCAAAACGTACCCCTTTGGCACCTACTGTATAGAAGCATTCATAATCCTCAAGTTTTGGAAAAAGAGCCCTTGCCAGGTATTTAGACATTGTAGATTTTCCAGTGCCAGAATCTCCCCAGATAAAATAACTCGCACGGGTCTCCATCTCGTACTGGCGCTTGATATATTCTGTCCTAGCAGCACGCAGTTCTTTTTCATATCGGAGAAAGAATGCATATCCTGCAGAACTATTCCTTATTTCTCTTCTGGCACTTTCAAAATCTACTTCTCCTGATTCAATCTTATTGATGTAAATATCTGCTAGACTGCGAGGGTTTCTTCTTTGAGCAAGGTTTCTGGTTTTTGCCAGATACTGATCAACTTCCTCTGCATAGTTGAAATTGCAGTGGATTTCTTCAACAGGATAGAGGTGCTTCTTTTTATCTTGTTCTGTTTGTTTGCAGTGGGAAAGATATGTCGCAATCGCCATGAACTGCATGTATTTTGCTTCAGGCTTTCGAATATAGTGAATGTCTAAGCCTGTGACTTTTGCAAGATGAGTATTGTAAACAGCATTGGCAAATTCCAGCGCCAGATGAATATGCGCAGGTCTATCGTCGCCGATATGATATTCCTTTAATGGATCGGTAAGGCGCAGTTGCTCAATGTTCTCTTCACGCACCTTATCCTTGTCGTGATTGCACCATGCCCACTGTTTAAGGGCGGGATTTCCGTTAGACAGTTTTTCAGCGGAAAGCTTTTCAATCACCTTCTCAACAATTTCTGGTGTCTAGATATCTTTCCCCTTATAAATACACTGAGACTGTATCTCCCATACACGGCGCTTGATTTTGGGATAATCCTTATTGTCAGCCATTCTCATCACACTTCCAGATCGTTAGTTAGCGGGCTTATTTCCTCATTGTTTAGCTTTCAGTATCATCTAAGTCATTAATACCGCAAGACACCAGATAATCATATATCGCATTATAAAATGAGGCATCTCTAGACGCATCCTCGGCCTTATCCACACCATTCGGAACATAAATAATAAGACCTTGTCGTGCTCGCGTTAGCAAAACTCTATACGCATTTTTCAGGTATTTTTGCCGTTGCTGAATGTTAATATGGTTCCAGGAAGTCCCACGAAATCTATAATAGTCAAAAGTATTCTCAACTCGTCGCAGATCTGCATCCCATGCAAGCAAAGCATAATCGACTTCAAGACCTTGCACTTTAAACTCGGAAGCTGCCACTTCCAAGTAATAAGACGAATCTACATTGTCTTTGCCATTGAGGAACCAGCCGACATGGTTAATTTCAGAAAGGACCCATATTCCTTCGCTACGTAAACGCTTTCCTTCTGAGCTGGCTAATAGGCCGTATCTCTCAGTCCCTCTTGCTTTTTTCTTAACCCATGCTTTGGCCTTATTGAAATCCCTAGTAATCAGGATCGGATAGTTTTTGTTTAACTCCTGGTACAGACTAGATGCTTCACCAGGAAGATTATCAAGAAGCGCTTTTGTAAATGCTGCCAACTTTTCACTTCTAAATGAGCGTAGGGAAACTCCCAAATGCAGTGATGGCTCATATGAATAATCACATCCATCAAGAAGCTGTTCGATATTCGATGACCCGATATATTCCGAATCTGTCATCCTATCAGAAAGGTATACCTTCCAATTTGGATAATCTTCTCTGAGTGCTCTGAACCAATCTTCTATTCCTGCCTCACCAGTATATATCTCTTGCCCTCCTCCTACTAAGCATACAATTGTCGCCCAGTCTTGATGGCGATCCATAATGCTGATAAGAAATTCTGGTTCTGACTGCTGAAAATCAGGCACTCCCTTTTTTCGTTTCATAAAGTCGCTAAGATTCTCTTTGTCCCAGGCCCGCTGAGCCTCATCGAATATTGCTACTTTTTCTATAGGCGGAAGCTCAGACGTCAGTGCCTCATCTCTGAACTTATGGATAATCTGGATGAAGGCTTTGGTCTCTCTTCTGGCATCTCTAATCGTAGTACCTTCACGTGCAGCTCGATCTTTTGCTAACGCTTCCTGTAATACATCCACTAAAGGCCCGTTCCCAGACAAAAACACTGCATGTTCCTCAGAATCAAACTGATGTCTATTATTTGCTATATTTAGTCCTGCCAGAGTTTTTCCTGCTCCAGGAACACCCGTAACAAAACAGATGGCTTTTTTATTTTTCTGCTTGCAATCATCGATAATGGTTCCAATCGCAGCCGTTGTCGCACTTAGATTCTGTGCACCTGCATCGTTGCGAGAAATATCCTCGACAGAATGATTTCTGTACATTGCTTGTGCTGCTTCGATTATTGTAGGCGTAGGAGAATACCTGGAATTAACCCAATCCTTTGAAAGAAGTGACGGGGCAGTGATATTCTCAATAGCAAGTGAAATGGTTTTGCCGATATTGTCCTTGTTGCAGTGAAGAGTATTCGCTATTTTATCATCCATGAAGCACAATGGTTGTTCATCCCTATTTGCTTCCGTCGATATACTTATTGGTATGATATACCTATCGTTGCTTCCTTCATGGAAATACTTGAGATCCAGTGCATAATCCATCACTTGGTCATCGGTTGTTTTTTTATACTCCCTATCACCAACCTTGAACTCAAGTAGAAAGATAATACCACTAATAAGGCAGACGACATCGATTCGATGTCCTATCCTGGGAATTGTAAACTCGAATATTAATTCTCCATCAGGCAAAAAAGCAAGTTGCTCCTTAAGAATCTGAATTTCTCTTCGCCAAGCATTCTTCTGCAAATCAGTAGTTTCAAACTCATCATTTATCAGAAGTTCACCGAGAACTCCATCATTATCAGATGCCAAAAAGTTCTGGATGTTATTGGCATAATAATATCTTTGCATCCTTCTCACTCCACAACAGATCTTATCTCTGAAATAACAGCGTTCATAGTTGACTCAAGATCTTTCTTTTTGAGCTGGCATTCCCAAATCACGATTACACGCCATCCTAATTCAGCTAATGATTCTTGATTCTTCTGGTCGCGTTCTACATTCTTAAGTATTTTGGGTTCCCAGTAATCTCTGTTTGTTGAAGGCCAAACAAATCTTGGGCAGTTGTGTTTGTGCCAAAAGCAGCCATTAATAAAAATAACTGTTCTATACTTAGGCAATACAATGTCAGGACAACCAGGCAAATCACGAACGTTTTTCCTGTATCGAAACCCTTTTGAAAATAGGTACTTTCTGGCGGTTTCCTCAGGTTTTGTATTAGTGCTTCGAATATGAGACATATTTCGACTGCGCACTTCTTTAGTATGATTATCAGCCATCACATTCTCCGCTCGACCCTTCAGCCCTGTTTAAAACCGAAGCAAGCTTAACAGCAATTGCTTTTGCCATAATTGGCGGAACAGCGTTTCCTACTTGTTGATATTGTTTGTCTTTCGAACCGCAAAAAACAAATGAATCAGGAAAAGTTTGAAGCCTTGCTGCCTCACGTACACTTACAGCTCTATTCTGCGTCGGATGAATCCACATTGATTTTCTAACATTAACGACAGTTCCGCTTGGTTCATCATAATTCAACCTGAGGTAGATTGTATTCTGTGTTCTTGATGAATCCGTATAAGTATTTGATTTTAATTTTTCATCTAACGCATGGAAATTCTCTCCCTGTTTAAGCGCTCTAAAGCGCTGCATCGCGGTTTCAGTGGTGTTGGTAATAATATGGTTATAAAGAACCGATGAATCTCTCAATTTTCTTCCCAACTCACTGCCTGCAATATGAGGTATAATCGGAATTCCGCTATCTTCATCTAATCCTACGAACGGTTTGATTTCTTCTAAATCTGAAATAGCGTCCCGTACCGTAAGATATTCATCTTCATCATAAATTCCCTTGGGCAAAGCAACTTTTGCCGAAACACTGCGCTTCACCCCCATTACAACAAAGCGCATACGTTTCTGCGGAGCTCCATAATCAGCAGCACAAAGAACATCCGCACTTATGACATAACCATTATCATCTGATTCCAGTATTTTCTGTAAGTAATCAAACACAGCGCACGAGTTGATATTTGCAATCAGCCCATTTTTGTCAGTAAACGATTCAACCAGAATATCGTTATCATATATCTCGCATGCTTTGCTCAGCATTCTCTGATACATTAATGCAGGTTCAATATCCCTCGCCAGATTCGAAATTGGTCTGGTCCCCTCGAAGTATTCTTTTACAGCTAAAAAAGCTCTATAATTGCTGATTGCAATATGTCCACGTCCTTCACAGGAAATATAATTTAAAGAAATCTTTAGAAGCTTATTCTTATACTTCATTAAAGTCTTCTGCATTTTCTCAATATTCTTTGATGTCTTGAAAACAACATTCAAAGCAGAATAGTGATCGTCAGGCCACAAATATTGCTGTATTGCTTCTCTGTGACGCACTATCTCAGTTGCTTCCTCAAAGAAAAATTCAGTAGGCAAAAGCTCTAATGGAGTGAGCTTAAAAGGAATAGAATACCGCTTCACAACTTCTGCATCAGCGTGTGTGATATAGAACCTATGGACTTCTGATTTGAGCATACTTACGTTTTCCATAACGAACGCTTTTGGTTGTAGCTCAAGAATCGCTCTAATATACTGTTTCACCAGCATATTATTTTGGTTGATTGCATGATTCTTCTGCCTGTTCGCGTTTGAGAAACCTTGGCAAGGTGGACCTCCTATAACTACATCAATTGGCCCAAATCTCTTCTGAAGGTCAGAGTAATCTGCAGCGCAAACATCTCCCTGAAGCTCAACTCCAGGGTGATTCTTTTTATAGGTGGCTTGCATATAGCTGCTGTTTTCAAAAGCCACTTTTATATCGAACTCTCCTGTTTGTAAGAAGCCAGAACTCAAGCCTCCAGCACCAGCAAACAAATCGATTGTCTTGTACATGTTTATCTCTCACTTATCTTTTGAATCCTTCATTCAGGGCAGTCTCAAGCAAGGCATTTAATAGCTTGGCTTGGTAAGAGTTAGGGATCTTGCGCGGAAGCTGTTCCGCAATGGTCAGCGCTTTCATGGTATCTGGTGGAATAGTCAATTTCCTTTCCATTACGAAAGAGCGCAGCCGTTGCCAGTTTTCAGCACCATAATTGACTACCATGGCTTCGACCATAATCCCTGCTTCTTTTTTACTATCAGAACGAGCTGAAGCTCTTTCGGACAATTCTTCTGCATGGCTTATACAGCACTCTAATATTCCAGCATCAATACTATGCTTGCATGTTTCCTGCATGCGCCTCCAGCACTCCGCACGTTTACACCACTGAGTAACGTTCACAGTGCCCCTGTTTGGGTCATTTATTGAGTCATTGACTAATTTTGTTATGGTGATAAACTCACTAACAATCTGTTTGGGTATAGATTGACGCTTCCAGATCATCTGAAAGTCTATCGCATAATCAGGATACTGAGCAGAAAAGAGTTTTGAAAACAGTGCAATGGCATAGGTTACAATCTGCGCACGATAACCCTGCTGGTACCATTCTTGAGCAGAAACCAATGATTCTACAGTATGAAACAGTATCCCTAAAGCAACTGTTTCCTTGTAATACTTTTCATTAAACTCGTTCGGTTTTTCATCATACGCCTTCTTAATTTCGTCCGCAAATTTCTGGAAATTAGTCTGAGCACCTTTGCTCACAGTATCAGGCATACATGCCCATGAATTCCTAAATTTAGCCAGATCTGTTTTCGTAAACAACTGGTTTTTAGGATACCGTAATTTAAACTCACGGATCTGGGCTGGCGTTTTTCCAATCTGAGCCTGAGTGTACTGTCCTTTTGCACGCTAAAAGAACCAGAACGTGTCATATTGTGCTCCGTTCTGAGGATCGACTCTGCATGTCCTTGAGTAACGCTCCATCTTTATGCAGAATTCATGATTAGAGAAGAAGTCTGCCGAATTAACTCTATTTTGAGTATTTGCATACTCAGCGATTAGTGGAATAACTTCTTTAGACTTTTCTTTTTCAACTACAGTAAGTTTCATCGGAACAAAAATCGTACTTAAATCCGATTTGTCTTTATAACGAGAATTATACAAAGAGGCTGTAGTTTGCCCGCCGTTGACAATCTGAAAATCTACGATTCCTGTTAAATATACTTGGCCATCTTTTTCAATCGTATGAACCTCTGAAGCAGTTGCCGAGATTCCGTTGTTGTAAATAAAAAACTTCTGCGGTTCATTCACTATTGTTTTTCTGATACCGCTGTTGACTGCAACTTTCGTACTAAGGAAGGAACGGATATTTCCTTCAAGCAGTTCAGTATCAAGTTTTTCATATAAGTTTGCGAGAAGATTCCCTGGCATAGCGCACATATACCCAGGGTAAATGCCAGAATCCACATATAGGCATTTAATAGGCTTACCGCCATAGTCTTCGAACAGGATGTCTCTTGTCTCACCTTCATCCCGAATATTTTCATACAAACGATCAACTGTCCAAACTGTATATTCTATGGCTATATCATCAATAGAGCCAGCTTCTATTGTTTTGAGTGCAGCACTTCTGATCTTATCGGAGATAAGAAATATCTTAACCTTTCTGATACGACCTTTAGCTTTCCCCTGATATAGAAGCATGCATAGATAATATGCGGGATCACTCTTATCTATTTCTGTACGTAGATTCCCTTTAATGGATTCATCGACAAATGCTGTACACTCACGGAATGTCTGCATAGCATCAGTCATAGTCAAAGTTACAGGTGTGTCTTCGTTATAAAAGTCCGCAATTACAAGGCTGAGAGTTTTATCAAAAATATTCTCCGAATACCCATCAACCCTCGCATTCCTTCGTCCAGCCTTAAAAGGCCTCTTATAATGAGCATATGTAAAGTCACTGATGAATCCAGCATCAGAAAGGTATTCAGTGAACACATTCACAAAACTCGTGTACTTAAGTTCATTATTTGCTTCAGAATTCAAAGAAACCTCATCGAGTAATGCGCTTCGAAACTGCAGCACTTCATTATTATCCATCTATATGCCACCTTTCGATTTGGTTCAACCGAATATCATAGTCTGCACGAATAATTGCAGGTGAAAGCATATCCCTGATAATGCAGGGAAAATCGTTATCAACATGATAATGATTAACGCCCTTAAACAAAAACAGAAGATGATCATACTGTTCATTGTATGAATAACCCCTTGAGAGGAGTTTTTGATTCAATTCTGTTTCCGCTTGAAACCCAACCTCATTTCTTACGCTTTCAACCATGCTGTTCAAAGAGATACCTGTTGGATCTGTTTCTTCTGTCTTGTCAAGTTTAAAGACAACAAGTGTTCCTGAAGTATCATGGTCCAGCTGGTCTATTGAAGAAATAGTTATATAATCTTTTGTCGATTCAATTGTCTTAACTTCACTCCATGTATCATCAAAGATAAAGTCTCTGCTGGCATCTTTATGTGTTTTCCAAGCACCTATTACAACAAGCTCATCCTTTCCAGAAGCAAGTTCGTCCAACATATACTGCAGTTCACCAAGCAAACCGCGTATTTCTCTTTCAGGAAGGATCTCGCGCTGAGGATCTGCCAATAAGTAATACCATTTCTTTAGTGCTTCAAATAATGCTTTCAGAGACTCTGCGCGTGAAGAGTATGGTCTTGAAGATTCAATGAGATCATAACATAAGCATACATACTCCGATTCCAACATAGGCTGAAGCAATTCTATTGCAAGGTATTTACTATCTTTATTCTCGTAGTTCCTAATCCCAATAGCTGCCGTTGATTTAAACCGCTTCTCTGTACGCTTAACAGGAATAAGTATTTCTTTGTTTCCATCCGCATTGATATTTAAGTACATTCTCAGGGGATGGGTAGAATCCACCAGGACCTGTCCCTGCCCATGGCAACTATTCCACTGTTGCTTAAGCTCATCATAAGTTTTCATCTACAATATCATCCCCTTCTTCATCCGCTAACCCTTGTGCAATCGTGTTCAAATATACTTTGATTTTGCGTTGCTTCTGCTTTTCATTTTTGCTCTTCACATAATCAGCATCGGATGGGAAACCAAGGCCTAAAGCAATGACATGGCATTCATCGTCGGGGTATTTGTCTTTTCCATCATCATCTACTATTCTCAGATTATGAATCAGCAAAAGGGGTTGCTTAACAAATCCATGAAGGATAAACTCATCAGGGACCTCTTTATATCCAGATCGATCTTTCTTCATACAGTATTGTTCTGGTAGCTGTTTCCATTCGTCGGTGACGTCTTTCATCGTCACTCCATCTGGAAGCCCTGCTGATGTACATCCACCTGTTCCAACTTTTACTTTTGAACCAGACACCTTTATTTCGCCCTGATTCCATGTAGACGTTCTTGTTTGAGCGCCGATATTGAGCTCATGCCCGTTATCTAAGACTATTTTGTACGAAGATGGAGATCTGCCGTTTTTGATAACTACATTCCATTCTTCATCTGACTCTCTAATACCATCCGCTAAGGACGCACCTTCAAAATAGAAATGCCATAGTTTTGTCTTAAATGCTGAAATCAAAGCTGCTACATCACCAGCCTTTACCCCACGAATCAGCACATCTCCATCTGTTTGGCATGTCCCGTATTTACTTGCCTTTCTGATAAAGCTGTTTACTAATTCTTCATTCGACTTCATTACATTGATGTTGTTATACAAACGCGGGCTCTCAATAAGATGACCCGAAACATCAATTTCTGCATACTGAACATCAAGCCTGGCGTTTTTCATTTTTGCTCTTGCCGTCGGAATGAGGGAATCGGGATGTCCCATTATTTTATATCCGAATTCCATGGGAGTAAGTTTTCCGCGATTCATCCTGTGTACTTCTACTTTAAGCTGTTCAGTTGCATCACTGATGTGGGTGTACCATGCGACAGCATCTTCAGCCATCCATACTCTAACAAGTTTATCGTATCCGTCTCTGAATCCAAACCATCTGCCCATCTGCATTAACGTATCGTACATCTGAGAATTCCTATAGAAATACGAGACACAGAGGCCTTCAAGTGTTAGCCCTCGAGACAAACAGTCTCCCCCAATAGCAATAACACGCATTCCGTCATTGTTCTCTTTTTCATAACGTTCGTAATCCAAGGCATCTGAAGACTTTTGGTTAACCGCTACGATACTCACGCGGGAATTAGCATCATATAAATGCGTTTGAACCTGAGCCCACGAGATACCAAAGTATTTCTCAACTTTGGTATTGTCGAATACTGACTTTATTTGCTGAATTGGTTTATACTCAAGAGCCTTTTCACCCATCATAGAATATGATTTGATATAGAGCATAACCTCATCATTCCAAAAATCGAGGACTTTGTTTTTCAAGCGATTCTGTACGTCGACAAATCGACTTACATTAATCATCATCGAACGATGAGTTTTTGTATGTCCTATAATATCCCTAACGGCATTTGTGACAGCATAATAGCGAATAGCTGTTTTTAAACTTACTGGCACAGCAGATATTTCTTGCGTTTTCTTATGCTTAAAAGGGAACGCATTCTTAACATCGTTAGCTTCGATAGGAATCACACGTTTTATTTCCTGCTCATCCCTAAACATTTTCTCGCTTCCAATATAAAGATCTGGTGTCGGAAGACAACAAATAAAATCTTCGGGGAACAAATCTGGATCTATTGTTTCTGTTCCAGGAACATAAGGATCTATTAATATGTTTGCAAACGGAGTCGCTGTAACCCCTAGATAAGTGGATCTTGAAAAAAGACTTAGTATTCTTCGGATGCAGGCATTAATGGTTGTAGGTGAGTCAGCAGTTTTCGTATTAACGGATGCATCGTCCGCCTCATCGTCAATTAATAGCATGGGCACATTAAGAATGTTATGATTTTTACCACCCAGCCATTCTGCCAAATTGTCTAGTACGCTTTTGACCTTTTTGACCACAAACAGGTAAGGTCTCATATGCTCATCTATACTGTTCGCTCTAGAATCAGCTACCTTTTTTGAAAAATCAGTAACATTTGTTGTGATTGATTCCACTGAGTAGCCTGAAACATCTCCATAGAAATGTACGCCAACAGGAATAGTGGGCAGTATTTCCCCCTTTTTCTGATTGGCATCATCTTTTCTAAGGCCAACAAAATCCCTTTCCAGGCGTTTTTGATTCTTTCTTCTTAATGTTTTTTTTCTGCCCGCCAATACAATGATTACTTTGTATCCTGCATCAATAGCTTTATTGCAGACGGAGGTATAGTTGGCAGTTTTTCCAGACTGAACATCCCCGATTACAAGGCCTTTACGCTTCCATGATCCTGCTTTATTTGGATCTCCAAGTCTGTTGACAATTTCATCCGTGTTTCTTCCTAATTCTTTGACGGATTCTTCAGGCCAGTGTTTTTCTTCCTGCATATAGTACTCAAAGCGCTTATTATATAAATTGCGATCAGGGTGCTCCTCTTTAAATTTTGTGAACCACTCCATATCATGATCGTTACTAGGCTTATCAACACTGACAATTATTCCGATAGACGCTTCTCGGCGTTCCCTTACTTGATCTCTAGCTGCAATAAACTCTTCATCTGTATACAAGAAACGAATGTACTCTCTAACTCGTTGTGCCATTTGATTAAATGCGTCTTCGGTAGGCACAATCCCTTCTATTGTGAACTCTTCGTCGTATTGAGCATTGATCTTGCGTATAAGAATATCTATTTTGTTCATTTATAAATCCCCCAAGTCTTCAAAGGATAATTCATATTCAGCAAAAGGCATCATTGTCATTAATTCCACAAATCCCTCGCGCCTATCGTCTGGATTCATCTCTTTCAGCAATTCCTTTAGATTAGCCTTTACATTTTCAAGTGCAACATCGACATCCTCAAACGCATACTTTTTATCATCATAAAAATCTGTATGAATCGCATTTACGGGTATGTTCTGCTCTAACAGTCTTAAAAACACCTTCATCTTGCGCTGATCAGGAATGTCTTGCATAAGCTCTTTAAGAACAGGATAATCTGGATTAATTGTGTAGATCATCCCTTTCCGTGTTTCTTGGGGCACCCATAACTGAATACCCAAATCAGCTTTAGTCTCATTTACTGCTCGGAAACGATACTTGCGTTTTCCCGCCTTGATTATCGGAGAGATAATCCTTTTCAAATTCCGTAGAACCACTTCAGGTGGAGCAGCCATGGACTTTTTAACATCTATCGTCCAAAGATCGTCAAGAGTATTTGGAATATCCACTTTAACTCTGCAAAGCTTTGTCAAATCTGTTTTGCGTGCAACTCTGAACCAATTTGCAGATACAATCAATCTTTTATTTCTATATACATAGAATCCCTGATTGCGAATAAGTCCTTCTTTTCCACCCAGATTATCCAACTCTTCCTGTGAGATGGAATCTGAAAAAGGTAAAATATAAGGAGTGACTGTTACATATGCAGTCTTTTCTTCTTGAAGGGGTGTAGTATATGCAACAGGTATTTTTTCCGATGGCATTTGATCGCTTTTTGACACATAAAATGGATCGTTTGGCTTAAGTAAAATGCCATTGCTATAAATTACCAGCTTTCTGAGTCCAGTTTCTCCCTGAAGAAAACGATGGAAAGTCAAGGACAAATGCTCTTCAACTTCTCTAATCCGCAAGAGAAATCCTTTTTCCTTGTCCTCGTCTCCCGCGCACATTTTATCAAGCTTATTCCAAACAACAATAGTTCCTTCTTCTAGATGATTTAGTGTCTCAATTTGAGGAAGCAACTGAATTTCATCTATGTTTAACTCCAGCAACTCCCATGCTTGTGCGTTAAAAACATGATCAAGATCCCAACAATACGCAGCCAGGGTGCCCTCTTTTTTGCTTACTACTGTTAGCTTTCTGCATTGAGACAATGAGGCGGTTTTTAATCCAAGACCAAATCTCCCCAAATCATTCTCTTCGCGTGTCACAAGTGGATTTCCTGATCCATACTTCATGGCTAACTGGAGAGCATCAGGGCTCATTCCGTTTCCGTCATCTAAAATAGAGACATAACTATCTTCACCAGATACAAACTCAATACGAATGACGTTGGCATTAGCAGAAATGGAATTATCAATCAAGTCAGCAATTGCTGATGGTGTAGTATAACCTATTGCTCGCGTAGACCACATTAGTGTCGCAGCATCAGGAGGCATGAATACTGGTTTCATAGATATCAACCTCGACTTAATCTATATCTTTCTTTTAAAACAAATCCTTCAGTCCTGACAGTTTATTTGAATCCACTCATGAAGAAGATCACTAACTGTTGTATGGTTCTTCAGTGCATACATCTTCACTGCATCACTGTCTTCCTGCGTGATAGAAAGAGTAATCTTTTTCTTGGCTGACTCTTTGGACACTTTGCTCATAGTAGCCCGTTCCTGAGCTTGATTTACTGAATCGAAAGTATTCGTTCTTATAGCCATTATCTAATCCTCCTCAAATTAAGAGCGCTTACATCCATACGTATGTAATTATATCCGTAAATACTTCCGAAGTCAATGTCAGAACAGTAAACTATAATGCTCAAAACTATGAAAAAACGCCTCTGCCAGGTTCAAATACAACTTGGCAGAGGCGCATTCTTCTAAGACGCAAACGACAGAATACAGTGGAAAAGAAGTACAAAGTATTGAACCATTCCGTTTTCCTCTCGACTAATTATTTAAAAATTCGTCGTTTCCGTCGTTCTTGGAATGGCCTTTGCCTGTATCAACCATCCTCTCTGCATGGAAAAGTCAGGCCTGCGCGGAGATCGTTGATAGTCCTGATCACAACAGGATCTGTAATCAGGTCAAAGCAGGCGCTCAGA